>JACCEE010251240.1_pt1 | contig 35503 bp, 32 predicted proteins | sample 7449931 | NCBI WGS metagenome assembly JACCEE01 (sample SAMN15323457, study PRJNA562643) | freshwater metagenome | isolation source: river surface water | place: USA:Blue River Watershed | collected 2017-08-19 | reverse complement strand
GATTCGTCAAAAGCATCTGTTGACGAAATGTTGAACGCGACCATTGCCGCGATTATCAAAGCCGTTTCCAAAGGCGACTCAGTTCAGCTCGTTGGTTTCGGAACCTTTGGTTCCGGTAAGCGCGCTGCTCGCACCGGCCGCAATCCACGCACCGGCGAGGCGATCAAAATTGCAGCGGCACGGACTGTAAAGTTCACCGCAGGAAAAGCATTTAAAGACGCGGTCAACAAGAAGAAGTAATCTTGTTGATTCCATGTAAAGCCCAGGCGTGTCCTGGGCTTTTTTGTTCCTAGACTCCCAATGAATTCTGCTCAAAGACCACCAGTGGTCATTATTGGCGCAGGGCTTGCTGGGCTGACAGTCGCCCTGCATCTGGCCGATGACGAGAAAGTCATCATGCTGGTCAAGCGCAGCCAGTCGGAGTCCGCAACCGCCTGGGCGCAAGGCGGAATCGTCGGGGTCGTGGATGACCAAGAAGACAGTGTCGAGCAGCACGTCCACGACACGGTTGTTGCGGGTGCAGGGCTGGTGGATGAGTCCGTTGCACGACATATTGCCCAAGAGAGCGCCGCGGCGCTCGACTGGCTCGTGAAGGCGGGTGTTCCGTTTACCACAGAGGCATCTGGTCCGATGGGCCTGCATCTGACCCGGGAGGGGGGGCACTCTGTGCGCCGCATTGCGCACGCTGCTGATGCAACAGGCAAGGCGATTCACGATACGTTACTCGCCAAAGCACGGGCGCATCCCAATATTGAGATTCGGGAACACTGGATTGCGATTGATCTGATCACCAATCGTCAGACTCACAGTGGCGGAGGGAATCGTGTCCACGGGGTTTACGCCCTGGATATTCAGAACAATCGGGTGTCGCCGCTGGCGGCCTCTGCGGTGGTTCTGGCCTGCGGGGGGGTCGGCAAGGTCTATCGGTATACAAGTAATCCAGATACCGCCACAGGCGACGGGATTGCCATGGCATGGCGAGCCGGCTGCCGTGTCGGAAACATGGAGTTCATTCAGTTTCACCCAACCTGTTTGTACCATCCGCAGGACCGCAGTTTTCTGATTACCGAGGCACTTCGGGGCGAGGGCGGTCAGCTCAAGATCCCCGGCCTTCCCGATGATCAGGCTCGGTTTATGTTGGCCCATGACGCTCGGGGTGAACTTGCACCGCGGGATATCGTGGCACGAACGATCGACTTTGAAATGAAGCGGCACGGGCTGGATTACGTGCACCTAGATGTGCGGCATCTGGGTGAATCCTTTCTGCAGTCCCACTTTCCGACGGTCTATACGCGATGTAGGGCGCTGGGTATTGATATCGCGACCCAGCCAATTCCGGTGGTGCCGGCGGCGCATTACACCTGTGGCGGTGTGGTCACCGATCTGCAGGGGCGGACTGATCTTGCAGGCCTGTACGCGGTGGGAGAGACGGGGTATACGGGGCTTCATGGCGCCAACCGATTGGCCAGCAACTCGTTGCTCGAGTGCGTTGTAGTGGGCATCGCGGCGGCGGCGGATATTCGATCACGCCCGATTGTTCCTGCCGTCACGATTCCAGAGTGGGACGAAAGTCAGGTGGATAACGCTGATGAACAAGTCGTGATTGCCCACAACTGGGATGAGCTTCGGCTCTTGATGTGGAACTATGTGGGCATCGTACGAACGACAAAGCGTCTTGAGCGCGCGCGCCATCGGATTGAACTGCTGGAGTCAGAGGTGCAGGAATACTATGCGAACTTTCGAGTGACGCGTGATCTACTAGAGCTTAGGAATCTTTTGGTCTGCGCAAATCTCATCGTTCAATCCGCGCTCGATCGTAAGGAAAGCCGTGGACTGCACTACAGCCGTGACTATCCTCAGTCTTGGCCCGTCGCTACGCCAACGATTCTGTCGCCGTTGCGTGCGGTGACGCGAAGCGAGTAGTCAATCGCGCGGACATCTTTCGTGAGTTTTCCGATTGATATCCGATCAACGCCCGTTGCGGCGATTGCGCGCAACTGATCTTTGTGAATCCCCCCAGAGGCCTCTAGGACGGCTCGCCCAGCGGTGATCTCGACGGCCTGGCGCATCAGGGCAATCGAGAAGTTATCAATCAAGATATTTTCAGCCCCTGCAGCGATTGCCTGTTCGAGTTCGTCGAGATCTTCGACTTCAATCTGAATCGAGACGCCCGCATGTAATGCACGGGCGGCCTGAAACGCCTGCGCAATGCCGCCGGCTGCAGCGATATGGTTTTCCTTAATGAGAATTCCGTCCCACAGCGCGAGTCGCTGGTTGACGCCACCACCCACGCGAACTGCATATTTCTGCGCCTGGCGCAGACCGGGAATTGTCTTGCGGGTATCAAGGATGTCGCAGCCTCGCGGATTGGGGCTGATTCCATCAATCATCGCCACATATTCACGTGTCTGGGTAGCGGTTCCGGACAGCAGCTGCAAGAAGTTCATGCTCGATCGCTCTGCCGTCAGCAGTGCACGGGCATTGGCCTCGATGTTGCAAATGATCGTATCGGGCGACAAAGTATCGCCATCTTGAAAAGCCCAGCGAATTGATGCGGTGGGATCCAGGGCAAGTAGGCATCCATTAAACCATTCTGTTCCACAGAGCACGGCAGCTTCTCGTATTCGAAGCTGCGCGCTCGCGATGGTGTCTTGATGCACAAGCTCGGCCGTCCAGTCCCGCCGGCCGACATCTTCCGCTAGGGCTTCTCGAATATTTCGATCACGCGCCTGTTCAAGCGTTTCGTTATGCGCTGTAGGTTGAAAGCGCATGGGGTCTCAGGCCGCACCAATATTCGGTACGAGCCCGCCGCCGCCGGTCTGGCCAGTGGACTGCGTGAAGGCCAGCATGCGATCAATACAGAGGTGGGCTCGGGCGCGAATGGGTTCGGCAACGGTGATCTCTCCCGTTCCCTGTTGCAGGCAGTCCAACAGGCCGCGAAGGCTATTCATCGCCATCCACGGGCAGTGGGCGCAACTTTTGCAGGTCGCGCTCTCGCCCGCGGTCGGCGCTTCAATGAGCTGTTTTCCAGGGGCCAGTTGCTGCATTCGATGGAAGAGTCCCTTATCGGTTGCGACGATATATTCGGTCGCAGTCCCGTTTGTTACGGCGTTGAGAAGCGCCGAGGTTGATCCCACCACATCTGCCTGAGCGGTCACGCTGGCAGGCGACTCTGGGTGAACCAATACTTGTGCATTGGGATGTTGGCGACGCAGCATGGCTAGCTCTTCGCCTTTGAACTCATTGTGAACGATGCAGTCTCCATTCCAGAGCAGCATGTCCGCACCCGTCTGCTCTTGAATGTAATGGCCAAGGTGACGATCGGGCGCCCATAGGATCTTTTGTCCTTGCGCCTTCAGATGCGAAATAATCGGTAGTGCGCAAGAGCTCGTGACCATCCAGTCCGCCCGTGCTTTGACCGCCGCGCTGGTATTGGCATAGACCACAACGGTGCGATCAGGGTGGGCATCGCAGAATGCACTGAATTCGTCTGCGGGACAGCCGAGGTCCAGCGAGCAGGTGGCCTCGAGATCGGGCATGAGTACACGCTTTTCGGGGCTGAGGATTTTGGCCGTCTCGCCCATGAAGCGAACCCCGGCCACGATCAGTGTCTTGGCAGTATGTTGTCGACCAAAGCGCGCCATTTCGAGCGAGTCTGAAACGATGCCGCCGGTGTCCAGCGCAAGGTCCTGCAGATCACCATCGACGTAGTAGTGTGCAATCAGTACTGCATCCTGCGCCTTTAATTCTGCTCGGATTGCTTGCTGCAGGGCGAACTTCTCCTCACGACTTGGCGTCGGGGACACTTTCGCCCAGGCCTGTGACAGACATGTCGCCCCTGAGGCATTTTGCAACGTGTAACTAAAAACGTTTGATGTGGACATGTCTATAACAACACGCGATAAAAAGTGGAGCGGGTGAAGGGGATCGAACCCTCGTCTAAAGCTTGGGAAGCTTTCGTTCTGCCATTGAACTACACCCGCGGGTGCGCCTGGGCGCGTTAATTATTGCCAAATATGGATATTTTGAACTATTTCTTTTTGGTAGTATCCAACTCTAAAAAGTTGTATAAACAATGACTGATCACAAATTAAAGAATCATCACAACGATATGAATGCTTGGTTAAATCTCCGCCAGTTACTGGATACGGTCAGTGCGGATACAGAACTCAAAGAGATCGATGAGCGTAGCCAACGGCTCTTAGAGTGGATTATGGCGAACTATTCCCCTGATCGCCCGATGTTTGTCCAGATGATCGTCATGAAGTCTAACGTGGCATCCCCTGCGACCATCCATAAGGGGCTATGGATTCTGGAGCGCGAGGGCCTGATTTCGGTCAAAGTGGACCAATCAGACACCCGCCGGCGCATCGTCAGCCCAACGGAGAGATCCCGTAAACTAATGGCCAAACTCTCACAGAAGGTGTGCGCTTGGGCCGAGGAGCTCCCCCGTTAGGTCCGCAGGGACCAACCCCCTCTAATTCCGTAGCATCCTGGGAAGACTGGTGGCCTGAAAAGCCGATGGCCTGGGCCGTCGGCTTCGCTGTTTTCTATTTCCTGGCCTACTGGCTGACCGATTTCATCACAGAACTTTCCGAGGTTATTCCAGATCGGGTTTCGCTGATTTATATTCCCGCCTTCGTGCGGGTTGTCTCGGTTCTCGTCGCCGGGCTGGCTGGCCTCGTGGGGATTTTCATCGGAACGCTTGGCGTGTCCATCCTGTATGTCGGCGATCCTGCTCATCTGGCACTGGCAAACGCGACCGCCTCGACAGCCGGCATTGGCTTGTCGTATTGGCTGATGCTGAAGGCGATGGGGCGTAGCAGTCTGCCCTTAAACCTCCCCGTGCTGGTGCTTCTAACGGTTCTCTATTCGACGTTTAATGCCATGACCCATGGCCTGGTCTGGGATCTGATAGGGATGGGCGACGGTCTGTCGACGACCGAGCTTGCCTTGATGATGATCGGGGATCTGACAGGGGTTGTCCTGATGTATTTCATCCTTCGCTTGGGCATCCGTTATGTGCGACGAGCCAGGCGATCTGAAGAACAGGCGTGACCGGGCCAGGAGATTGGTTAGCTTGCCTGACGTTTGATCCAGTCAATGACATCACGGCTAATGACATCAAGCTGTCGAACATCTGTGTTCTGGGAGTCTTGCAAGATTTTTTGGGCATCTGTTGCAATCGATTTCCCAAGTTCAACCCCCCACTGATCAAACGGGTTGACGCCCGTCAGTGCGGCAAGGCATAGCACTCGGTGTTCCCATAACGCGAGAAGCGCTCCCAGGCTTTCGGGGGTCAGCGCATCCACCATCATCAGGTTAACGGGATGTCCTCCCCAGCAGGTCTTGGCGGGGTCCGGCTGTGTCTGACCTGTGGAGAGTGCCTGTGCCTGCGCGACAAGATTTGCCAAGAGTACCTGATGACGTTGAATCTGATCGTGAGACGGTTTTACAACACCGATAAGCTCAACCGCAACGCCCTGTGCACCCTGATGCAGCAGCTGAAAAAACGCGTGCTGCGCATTCGTTCCGATATCTCCCCAGAGAATTGGACAAGCGGGACCATTAATGGGGTTGCCGTTCTGGTCTAGGTGTTTCCCGAGCGACTCCATCCAGAGTTGTTTTAGGTAAGGGACGAGAAGACTCAGGCGGCTGTCATAGGCCGACAGCATCAGCGTTGGGATTCGTCGCGTTCTTAGGTTGTAGAAATCCGTTGCAGCAAGTACGGCGGGAAGATTTTCTTGGTGGGGTGCATTTTGGAAATGCTCATCCATTGCGACCCCTCCCGATAAGAACTCATCTACAGCATCGTTCCCCAGGACAATTCGTGCGACGAGACTCACCGGTCCCCAGAGGGAGTAGCGTCCACCGATGCTCTCGTCAAAAGTGAGAATCTGGTCGCTGGATAAACCCCAGGCGATCGCGCGATCAGTTGAGGCGGTGACCCCGATGCAGTGCGAATGGGGGTGTTTGACCCCGCCATCCCGCATCCACTGAATGACACGATCTGCGTTGATCATGGTCTCTTGTGTGCGAAACGACTTGCTCACCACGATGACGCAGGTTGTCATGGGGTCCAGCGTTGCAAGCTGGTGATCGATTCCGTGGTAGTCAAGGTTCGACAGGAATACAGGCCGGCAGGGCGCGTGACTGCCTGTTTCGGTCAGGGCATTCACCAGCAGTTGAGGGCCAAGGTCTGAGCCACCGATCCCAAGGTGAACGACTGTTTGGAAGGGGCTACCGGTGCTTGAGCGAAGTCGGCCTTCTCGAATGGATGTTGCGATTGATTTGGCACGCGTCTGGCTATCACGCATACGGTCAATCAGATCGCGTCCTGCAGTGGGCAAGCGAGAGACGTAACGGATGTTTGTCTCTAGCCCTGCGATGCGGAGTGCCCAGTGCCCTGCAGCACGATCTTCGCTACGGTTGACTTTCTCTCCAGCGAACAGGCCAGCTCGTAGCCCATGCAGTGCCTGGGCGGCCGGTGCATCCGGGTAAAGGGGCGCAAGAATCTCTGCGTGCTCTGCCGCACTCAGCGACTGACGGCCGCGATGAAGATTTAGGAAGGGCGCTTTAAGCCAAGAATGAAAGGCAGACATGCCCGAATTGTACGGGCGGGTTGTTGTTATCGGGCGCAGAGGTCCGGACCGGCGGCAAGGGTCATCGGTTCGGTACCGTTGACAAGAATATGGGATGCCACCATCGCCTTTGTCTTGAGTCGGCTCAGCATGTCCTGGACCACAGGATGATCCTGCCGCAGGGTCTTCACCTGTGAGAGATAGATCGTGGCGTGCTCCTGTTCTAAAGCGTCAAGCTGCTGACGTACTGCGGCAAGGCATCGGGCTTGATCGTCTTGCAAGACGTGATTACTTAGACAGACCGTGCGATTTTCTCGGGCCCAGTGCAGCCAGGGTTCTGCGAATTGACGTTCTTCGTCGCAGGATTTTTTTAGGCTTTCAGGCGCCTTTAGGCGAGGCTGCCGCTGACCAGATTGTGCAGTGGCAGCCGATACCGTCGCTAGACTCAGAAGGGAAAGAATGAGGATACGGATCGCGCCTGACATCAGAAACATATGCGTTAGAGGCCTACTCTCTGATTTGGTTCAAGATTACAAGCGCTCGTGACGGATTCTCCTGTGTCACAAACGGCTTGAGATTCACCGGGCGTCCCTTCACCTTGAGAGAAGCCTGATCGGGTTGCCCGAAGACAACGGCGGCGGTATCTGACGACGCAAACTCTATCTTCTGCCCAGGTTCGAGTTTGAGGTTTGATTTCTCACCATTGGCTTTGACGAGCTGCACCCATGTCGTCGCCTTGGATTCGAGCTGACTATCGGCCCCCCGTATGGCCGGTGATCCGGCCGACGTGACAGTCGGTGCCTTCAAGACGGCGGGGGGTGCCGCCGTGGTGGCTGACGGGGCCGGGGGCGCAGCAGCTGGCGCCGTTGACGGGGTCCCAGCCTTTGTCGGGGTGTTCGTGCTGCTGGTTGTCACAGCAGTCGTTGGTGGCGTTGTTTCTGGGGCCGTTTTCTGCGGTTCTGTCGGTGGGGGAACTGGTGCGGGTGCCTCGGCCACGGGACTGGGCGTTGGTTTTTCCATCGCGACTTTGAGGACCCCAAGGGCAATCACAATGGCGGCGATCAGTGCCACCCAGCCTAGGGGCGAGCGCGGCTTTTCAGAGGATTGCATCAGCTCTGGGCTGCTGCCAAATCGCTCCCGTAATGAACCGGAGTCTTGCGTGCTCGTCGTGTCTTGTTCTACAAGAACGGCCTGTGGTTCTTGCGCTTCTTGACTCGGTAATGACACAACGTCGGGGGCGTCTTGAGAGGTCTCGGATGATGGTTCCTCGGCGACGACTGAGGAATCGGGTGCGACGATGTTGGCACTTTCGAGAGCCGCTGCCGGGGTAGGGCTGCTTGTTACGACGTGGGCGATTGAGACGCCAAGAAAAGCAGCATAGCGATCGACCGCCTGTCGGTAGTAACTGGCACTGTAAAAGGGAGTGAGATCAGCGGATTCGATCGCGCGAAGTTGTGAAGGAGAGAGTGCAATTCGAAAAGCCGCTTCCGCCAGATTTTCGCCCTTCGCTTCTCGTGCCTGCTTCAAGGCGAGACCAATCGCCTGTGCGTGCTCTTTCGGCATGTGATCAAAAGGCATTGGGGTGGTCCGTTTCTCTCGTTTTTATCGTTTTACCCTGACCTCGTTGCAGGAACGCGTGCAAGGCGGTGTCTCCACCGAAATTCTAGGGTTAATCGATCCACGGGATGACTTGTAAGGATGACTTCTCGGGTTATCCATTACGCCCTTAAGACGATGGTTTGAAACCCTGTTTGGCTAATTTTTTGTCCAGACCCCAAAATCTCGGTCTTTTTTTCACTAACTATATGATTTTTATAAGATTTTTATGGATTTCTCTGGGGTTCCGTAAAAACGACTCTGTCCAGAACAATCTGTCAATTTGTTTTGACATTAAAAAGTGTAAGCGTAAAATTACACCCACACGAAGTGCGGATTAGCAGTTGCCGGACGGGATGTGTGGCGGGTTCATTGCCATGTGTAACCCTCGTGCGGGTTCAGCACGAAGAGAGGTCTTTCAAAGGAGAAATGCGATGTCAGACCCAAATAAAGTATGGCCGACAGGTCTTACAGAAGCAGAATCAGAAGAGCTCCATCGGAACCTGATTCAAGGGACGCAAATTTTCGGGATGATTGCTGTGCTCGCTCATTTGCTCGCTTATATCTATTCCCCCTGGTTGCACTAAAAGGAGCAGATCATGATTTACGGAAAAATGTGGTGTGTGGTCAAGCCTTCGGTTGGTGTGCCCATCTTCTTGGCAGCGGTCGCGGTTGGATCGTTTGCTGTTCATTTGGCGCTGGTGACAAACACCACCTGGATCAAGGACTTCCTTAATGGGTCTGCAGCGAAGGTCGCTGTTGCAGCTCCTGCAGCGGCACCCGCTGCTGCCCCAGCAGTAAAGAAGTAACTTTGTCTTGGACCTGAGGGTTCAGAGTCGATGACCCTGAACCCTCGTTTTGTTTTCTAACTCGAGATTCGATTCCGCTGTGAACACGTCTCCAGCCCATCGACCGGGATCTAAGGTTGCCCACTTCTGGGTCAACTTTGGAACACGATTTCTACCGTTCGCAGATGCCGCTTCTCCGGATCTGCCGCTGCCTCGTCTTCTGCGTTTGTCTCTCTTTCAGGTGTCCGTCGGGATGGCCCTGGTGCTTCTGATCGGAACGCTCAACCGCGTCATGATTGTCGAGCTTGGCGTCTCTTCTGCACTGGTTGCCGTGATGGTGTCGCTGCCGTTGTTGTTCGCGCCATTTCGCGCCTTGATCGGGTTTAAATCGGATGTACACCGTTCAGAGCTGGGATGGCGACGTGTGCCGTATATCTGGATGGGCACGATGTTGCAGTTCGGGGGCTTTGCCATCATGCCATTTGCGTTGCTCGTGCTTGCGGGGAAAGGGCATGCTGCTGATGCCCCTGTGTGGATCGGGCAGGCGGGTGCAGCGATTGCTTTTCTTTTGGTTGGTGCTGGTGTGCACACGACACAGACCGTGGGGCTTGCACTTGCGACGGATCTTGCGCCACACGAGTCCCAGCCTAAAGTGGTTGGACTCATGTACGTGATGTTGTTAGTCGGCATGATCGGCAGTGCGCTGATCTTTGGTGTTTTACTCGAGGAATACAGCCCGGGTCGCCTCATTCAGGTGATTCAAGGTGCGGCGCTGACGACGCTCATTCTGAACGTGATCGCACTCTGGAAACAAGAGAGCCGCGATCGTAGCCGGATCCGCGCGAAGCATGCTGACCCAACCTTTCAAGAATCTTGGGCTGTCTTTGCGAAAGGCGGGCACGCCGTTCGACGCCTGCTTGTCGTGGGCCTTGGCACCATGGCGTTCACCATGGAAGATGTATTACTGGAACCTTACGGGGGTCAGATCCTGGGCATGAGTGTGAGTGCGACGACGCTGCTCACTGCCACGCTCGCGACCGGTAGCCTCTGGGGTTTCTGGTGGGCGTCGCGCGTACTTGCCAGAGGTGCTGATCCATTCAAGATGGCTAGCATGGGCTCTTGGGTGGGAGTACCCGCATTCGTATTGGTCATCATCGCTGCGCCACTCGGTTCACAGGCGATTTTCACGTTAGGGACATTTTTAATTGGGGTTGGCGCAGGGCTCTTTGGGCATGGGACGCTGACCGCCACGATGCAGTCGGCACCCAAAGAGCAGGTGGGACTTGCCCTGGGCGCATGGGGGGCATCGCAGGCGACTGCAGCCGGACTGGCTATGGCCCTGGGCGGCCTGATTCGGGATGCTGTCCCCTGGGGAGAACCCCTTGGCGGCTACCTCGTGGTCTACTCGATTGAACTTATCTTATTGTTTGCGACAATACTGGCTATGCTGCCGCTTATTCGGCACGCCAAGGGACGTTTACGGACAACAGCAGAGACTGTTGAACGGTTGGAATCTTAACCAAGAAGGGCGAGGGCATTATGGAAGTCTGGCAGATTATTTTGGTCTGGTGGTTTGTAGTAGCGATCATCTTGGTGGCAAATCATTTCAATCGCGGCGCGAAGTAGCCCGCATAACACCAGAAAAAGGCTCTGACATGTCAGAGCCTTTTTTCTTTATGCTGAGGGATCATTTCGTTTTTTACAAGGCTCCTCTGAATGACGCCACAGACTACCCTTCAGTTTCATGGTGCGGCCGGCGAGGTCACAGGATCTCGGCAGACCGTGAGCTATGAGGTTCATGGAAATCGTTATGAATTTCTGGTCGACTGCGGCATGTTCCAGGGGGGGCGAGAGGCCCTTCATCGAAATGGTGAGCGCTTTCTCTTTGACCCCGCAGCGCTTCGATTTGTGCTGTTGACACATGCCCATATTGATCACAGTGGGCTCTTACCCAAGTTGTGTCGGCAGGGGTTCAAAGGTCGGATCTATTGCACCCCCGCCACGCGAGAACTGCTTGAGATTTTGCTGCGGGACAGTGCACACATTCAGAAGATGGACTATGAACGTATCCTTCGACGACAGGAGCGTGGCCGTTGGCGTGGTGAGGTCATCCCGCCACTCTATGACCTTGATGACGTGGATCGGACGCTCGACCAGCTGGTCGCCGTCCCATACGGCAAAACCTTTGAGCCTGCTGCTGGCGTGTCTGCGCGTTTTGAAAATGCAGGTCATATCCTTGGATCTGCGATTGCGCTCGTCTCGATTGAGCGATCGACACCCCAACAGCCGCTGCGAATCGTGTTCTCCGGTGATCTGGGCATGCCGAATCGTCCGCTGATGCAGGATCCGGCACCGATCGACACTGCGGATGTGCTCGTGATCGAGTCGACCTATGGCGATCGTCTTCACAAGACGATCGATCACACCGAAGAAGAGATTGTCAGAATCATTACGCAGACTTTACGGGGGCAAGGAAACGTTGTAATTCCCTCCTTCGCGGTCGGTCGGACGCAGGAGATTCTGTTTTTGCTGATCGATCTCGTTCGACGTAAGCGTCTACCGCATCTGGATATCTGGGTGGACTCGCCCATGGCAACGGCCGCCACAGAGCTCACACATCGATATTTCAGAGAACTGGATCGGGAGGCGAAGGAGACTTTTTCTTGGTTTGAATCGCATCCGAAGGCACTCAATATTCGGTTTGTGTCGAACGTTGAAGAATCCAAGGCACTCAATAAAATTAAGGCGGGCGCCATTATCGTTTCGGCCAGTGGTATGTGCGAGGCTGGTCGGATTCTTCATCACCTTTATTGGAATCTTCCTCGCGAGCAAAACGCGGTCATCATTACTGGGTTTCAGGCGCGCGGAACATTGGGCCGTAGACTGGTGGATGGAGAGAAGCAGGTCAGGCTCCTCGGAGAGGAGGTCGCTGTCAGGGCCTCTATTCATACCGTCGGCGGCCTGTCTGCCCACGCCGATCAAGACGGGCTACTGGACTGGTGTCGGCAGTTCAAATCGCCACCTAAGCGAACATTCATCGTTCATGGAGAGCCCCAGGCATCGGAGGATTTCCGCCGCGCGGTTGCCCAACAACTCGACTGGCCCAATCTGGTAGCTCCTCATCCGTTGACACGGTACGAGATCTGACCAGCGACTTGTATTGCCGCCTGTCTAGGACGACGATGATCCTGCTGCTATCATCTTTCGTTTAGAACTTAACCAGGAGCAATCAGATGAATAGCGGTCGAATTGTTCGAGGCAGTTTCATTGCGGTCGTGATATTTACTATTGCGGCAATCATGACACGTCAACTGGAGACCACCGCTCCGGCGGTGATGGGCGTTGTGCTCTTTGGCATGTACCTCGTGTCGGACTGGCTGCAGGCTCAGAAGCGCCATGGTGACCATGCCGCAGGATCAAAAAGTGCGGTATCTGCATTGTCGTCGAACCAGGGCGGCGCGATTGCTGGTATCGCCTTCGTGATCGGAGCGGTCGTGATTGCGGTAGCGTTTTTTGGACTGAAATCGGTTGCCTGAGAACTGTCCGCCGCCTGATCGGAACCTCCGGTCTCCGCGGCTTGTTTTACCAGCGGGTGCCATTGATAGTCATGCCCATGTGCTGGGGCCGGCAAGCGAATACCCCTATACGGCTGAGCGCGTCTACACCCCAGAGGACTGCACGCTAGCAGACTATGCCGCGCAGTTAAAGGCAATTGGTGTCTCGCGTGGCGTGCTCGTGCAGCCGAGCGTCTACGGCACAGATAACCGCGCATTGTTGGCGGCGCTCTCCGCGCAGCCGATTCCTTTGCGTGGCGTTGCGGTGATTAGACCGGAGGTGTCCGACAGCGATCTACAGTATATGCATGCCTTGGGTGTGCGCGGCATCCGCTGTAACTTGGTGGACCTCAAAGATCGGGCATCGGGGGTGCCGCTGGCACAGCTGACGGCTTTAGCGAATCGAGTTCGTCACCTGGGATGGCATCTCGAACTGCTGGCGCATGTCCACGAGACTCCCACACTGTTCGATGACTTCATTGATTTCCCGGTTGACCTGGTGTTTGGTCACTTCGGATATGTCCCGATGTCAAACGGGATTCATCACCCCGGCTTTAATGGATTGCTCGCCTTAATGGCTGCAGGCAAAGCCTGGGTCAAGATGACGGGACCTTATCGAATTTCTGCTTTGCACAATCTACCGTATGCCGATTTGCGTGGGGTCGTCGAGGCGGTGATCGATGCTAATCCGGAGAGACTAGTTTGGGGTTCAGACTGGCCTCATGTCATGATGAAGCATCGCATGCCGAATGATGCGGAGCTCGTTGATCTGTTGGCAGACTGGATCCCGTCCGATGCTCTTCGGCGAAAGATTCTTATTGATAATCCAGAAAAACTCTACGACTTCTCATGATTCCGATCCATCATCGTTTCCCGTACTCTGGAATTGCACAGCGTCCTGATTTCTCTTGGCCTGAAGGAAAGCGGCTGGCGCTCTATGTGGCGCTGAATGTCGAACATTTTCCTTTTGGTGCGCCAACGGGGATTGATCTTGATCGAGAAACAAAGCCATGGAGCCAGCGCAGCTGGCTCTGGCGTGAGTATGGCAACCGCGTGGGTGGCTGGCGCATGGCGGATCTTTTTGACGAGTACAAGATGAATCTTGGTGTGATTGTGAACGCGGCGAATTATGCGCACTGCCCGGAGTTGGTCTCACGCTTCCGAGATCGTGGCGATGAGCTCATCGGTCACGGGTTCTCAAACGGCACACAGCGTCCAATTGATATGGACGAGTCGACCGAGCGTGCCATGATTCGCGAGGTCACCGAGCTCATGCATCGGACTGATGGCGTTAAGCCCGCAGGCTGGCTATCGCCCTATTTGACACCAAGTGACAAGACCCCTGATCTCTTGGCGGAGTCCGGATACGAGTACCTGCTCGATTGGGGACTCTGTGATGAGCAGCCATTTTGGATGGCGACAGACCACGGAAAGATTCTTTCGGTGCCGTATCCCATCGAGTTAAATGACCAGCCCGCGATTGTTGGCAGACGGCTGACCGCATCTGGCTATGCGGACACGCTGATCGATCAGTTTGATGAGCTGATGCGGGTAAGTCGTCACCAGCCTGTGGTCTTTCCTATCTCACTGCATACCTTTGTGATGGGCCAGCCATACCGAATGGCCCAGTTGCGACGCGCGCTTGATCACATCCTGTCACGTCGCGATGAGATCTGGGTGACGCGACCCGTTGATCTCGCTCGCTATTACCGATCCCTGCCCAAAGACGTTCAGCTGCATGTCGCAGACTGATCAGTCGTTGGGCTGGATGCCCTATCCATGGGTAGCGATTCCTCATGCGAATGAAGGGCCGCTGCAAGGGCTGACCTTTGCCGTCAAGGATCTCTTTCATATCAAGGGATATCCAACGAGTGCAGGGCAGCCGCTCATTTTGACTATGTCTGGACTTCAGTCATCGACCGCCTTCGCAGTGGACGCCTGCCTTAGCGCAGGTGCTGAGTTCAAAGGAAAGACGATTACCGATGAGTTCGCGTTCTCTATGAACGGAAACAACGCGCATTTCGGAGCCCCGGTTAATGGCGCAGCACCAGATCGGATTACGGGGGGCTCATCGTCAGGGTCTGCTGCGGTGGTTTCTCATGACCTTGTTGACTTTGCGCTTGGCTCGGATACAGGGGGGTCAGTACGCGCTCCCGCAAGTCATTGCGGCCTCATTGGGCTGCGGCCAACGCATGGTCGGATCAGCTTAGACGGCTGTTACCCTCTGTCCCCAAGTCTCGATACCTGTGGCTGGTTTGCAAAAGACATCGAGATATTTCAGCGCGTGGGCCGCGTGTTACTCGGTGAGGATGCCGGCCCATCCGTGTCATCGGTTCGTCTGATACTCCCATCGGATCTCTGGTCGCTTCTCGCGTCAGAGGTTGCGAAGGCATATGCGCCGGCGGTGCAGCATGCTGCGGAGATCTTTGGGGCACCGATCGCCCGACCGATTGTGATGGAATCGATCGATGCCATGGTGCTCAACCTTCGCATTATTCAGGCTTTCGAGGCCTGGAAGACCAATGGTGAGTTGATTCGTCAGTTTCATCCACCCATTGGTCCAGGTGTCCGCGAGCGGCTTGAATGGGCATCACAGATCTCGGAAGAGGCCTATCAATCCGCCTGTACTTTTAGAGATCATTTCCGGCGAGCGATGCGAGATCTATTGGCTGACGACGGATTCTTGATGCTTCCAACGATGCCTGATGTCGCACCGTTGAGAGCGACCAATGAGATCGATCTTGATCGCTATCGAATGGCCTCTGTACAACTGCTTTGTACGGCCTCTCTTGCGGGGCTACCGCAGATCTCACTGCCGCTCGCGAGTCGTCTTGGCGTGCCGCTAGGGCTGTCTTTGGTAGGTCCGCCCGGTCACGACCAGGCGTTGATCGAATTGTCTAAGAAGCTGCTCTAGCGTTTGAGTCTAGTTCAGACGATTTCGAACTGATCTCGACGCACATGCGTCATATTTTGACCTTCGATCCGGATCAGGCTTGTCGGTGCATCCCGTTTCGGTGAGTGAATCGCACCTTCAGGGTAAACATGGACTGTTCCTGGTGTCAGTCGATAGGTTCTGACGAGACGAACCTTACCTGGGCGACCATCCTTTGGCCGTTCGATGACCTCGTAGTCACGCATCTCCGTTTCCCCGCGTGCCTGACCATAAATGGCCCAGGTATGAGCATGATCATGGGGGGCTGCTGTCTTGGGGTCTTTGTAGTTATGCGCTAAGATGCAAAAGCCTAATTCGGCATCCTCGTAGAGAATCTCTCGTTCTCCGACGGACGGTCCTATATAGGTACTGATGAAGTCTTGATCTTGTAGCACTTTCTGAATCAGTGAGGCGACCTGTTGGCGACCTCCTGGACCGGAGTCTGCCTTCAGCGCGTGATGGCACTGGCGAGAGAGTTCTTCAAGAGTGATGTTCATTGCGGTCTCCCTATAACAAACAAATCAGTATGACTTCCAAGGCTATCACTTTTCCTGAGCTTCAGCGTGCATTACACGATGGAGAAGAACTAGCGTTGTTAGATGTTCGTGAAGACGGTGAGTTTGGTGAGGGCCATCTCTTGTTTGCGACTCCTCTGCCGTATTCTGTTCTTGAACTTCGCATTTTTGATCTTGTTCCTTGTCAGTCTGTTCGGGTTGTACTGTGTGATGACGGGGTCTCTGGCATTGCTGCTCGGGCCCAACATCGACTGGAGCGGCTGGGATATTCGGACTGTCGGGTGCTCACCGGTGGTCTGCAAGCGGCTCAAGCGCAAGGGCATCCGATCTTCAAAGGAGTGAACGTCCCGAGCAAGCTATTTGGTGAGCTCGTGGAGCATGTCTATGGCACGCCGCGTATCACTGCTCGGCAGCTTGCTGAGATGCGGGCGGCAGGTGAGGATCTTATGGTGATCGATGGGCGGCCGATTCAAGAGCATCACAAGATGACGATTCCAGGCAGTATCTGTTGTCCAAACGGTGAACTGCCGTATCGCATCAGCGATCTGGTTCAGCAGCCCTCGACCAAGGTTGTCATTAACTGCGCAGGTCGGACGCGCTCGATTCTGGGCGCCCAGACGTTAATTAACTTTGGATTAGAGAACCCTGTGTTTGCCTTAGAGAACGGTACGCAGGGTTGGGCGCTGGCGGACTTTGCGTTGGAGTATGGCTCACAACAGCGCTACCCCGGCGATGCGAGCCCGATTGCGCTCAATGCCGATACCCTTGCGAATCGCCAAGCGGCGGCAAGAACGCTGATGGCGCGACACCAGGTGCCTTGGGTGACGGGGGAGACCGTTAATCGGTGGCGTCAAGAGCCAACTCGGTCGACGTACCTCTGTGATGTCAGAACACCTGCGGAATTCGCGCGCGGAAGCATTCCGGGGGCTGTCAATGCCCCAGGGGGTCAGCTTATTCAGGCGACTGATCAGTGGATTGGGGTGCGACGTGCGCGTGTCGTGATCGTCGATGGTGGTGACCATATTCGCGCTCCTTCGGTCGCGAGCTGGTTGCGACAGCTTGGTCATGAGACCTATGTCCTAGATGTCTCGACAGCCTCCGAGATTCTCCCCGTGTCGCCGCGGCAATGGTCCGGGACATTCGCCAAGAGCGCGATCACTGCGTCAGAGCTTGCCCGTCAAATGGCCGAACAACAAACAATCGTCATTGATCTTGGCCTTAGTATGGATTTTCGACGGGGTCATATTCCCGGTGCACGATGGGGGACACGGCGAGACTTGGCGCAGAAAGTCACACTTATGCTGAATGAACGTCCGGACACGCGTTATGTGGTGCTGATGGCCGATGATGATCAGAAGGCGCAGCTTGCGATGACAGAGCTCGAGGGACTTGTTCAAGAAAAGCAATGCTTGTTGCAGTTTCTCACGGGCGGTTTGCGAGCCTGGCAAGCCGATAATTTGCCGGTTGAGGCGACACCAGACCAGCCACCGAATGTGGACTGTATTGATTTCCTGTTTTTTGTTCACGATCGGCATTCCGGTAACCGTGAGGCCATGCGGCAGTATCTCGCCTGGGAGACAGGGCTGATGGCGCAGGTCACCGAAGATGATAAAAAGTTATTCACCCTTTATGAGCAGGTTCATGGCGAGTAGCGCACAGTTAAGTCTTACCCCCGAGGCATTGACGCAGTTATCCCCGAAGCGGATCCCCCCGACGCCTTATCAGTTTTTCTGGTCTCTGGTCTGGCGAGAGTTTCGCCTTCGTTCGCTGGGGCTCGCCCTTCTTGCGGCAACCGGTATCGGTCTGATGGGGTTTGAGCCGATTCTCATGCGGGACATGATTGATGAGCTTAAGACGGGCCAGCCCGACCCCGCTCGTGTCTGGTCTCTTTTCTGGTGGATCACCATTGTCTGGTTTGTCTCTTCCGGCGCGAATCGACTGCGTGACTGGCTAGATCTGTATACGGCCCCGGAGGTCCGCAAACGGGCGCAGTTAGAGGTGTATTGCTGGTTAGAGGGGCACTCGACGCAGTTCTTTCAGGATCACATGTCGGGTAGTGTCAGCCAGAAGGTGAAACAGATTGGGCAGGCGATGGTGGCCTTGATGGAGATTGTGTTCAACGGTTTTGTTCGGATGGTCGTCGCGATTCTCATGGCTGCGATAGTTCTATCTGCAGTACCCGCCTACTTTTTCTGGACGTTTCTGCTGTGGCTCGTGATCTTCATCTGGTTGTCGGCCTGGTTTGCGAGTCGCTGCGCACCGCTATTTCGTGCCTTTGGGGAGCAGGCCTCTGCCTCGACTGGAAAGCTAGTCGATGCTGTATCAAATATGGATTTGGTTCGTGCAAACGCCAAGAGAATCGCTGAGCGTCTTGGGCTATTCCGTGTACTGGATCTGGAAAAAGCGGCTTCGATGAATACCCGCCGTTTCCTCATCTATATGATGCTGGTGCTCTACTCGGCGTTACTGCTGTTTCAGTGCTTGTTCATCGGGCTTTCTATCGACGCGTATTTAGATGGGACGATGAGCTTAGGCGATGTCGTCATGGCAATCTCACTTGCTGCCATTTTGGTGCTGAATGTCTGGGGCTTATCGACGCAACTGATTCAGTATTTTGAACAAGTGGGCACCCTTGAATCTGCCCTTGCCTTGATCTCTCGCCCGCATCAGGTGACCGAAGCGCCCAATGCGAAACCCCTTATCGTCCCCCGCGGTGAGATTCAGTTTGATCGGGTGGACTATCAGCTTGCGGATGGTCGCTATCTTTTCCGCGATTTCAACCTGGTCATTCGCCCAAATGAAAAGGTTGGTCTCGTGGGCCCAAGCGGCGCCGGTAAAAGCACGCTGACCCGCCTGTTGCGGCGTCATTTTGACCTTGCAGGCGGACGGATTCTGATTGATGGTCAAGATATTTCTACGGTGACGCTTGACAGTCTTAACCAGGCCATCGCAGACGTCCCCCAGGATCCCGCGCTGTTCCACCGTTCCTTAAAGGAGAACATTGGGTATCCGCTGACGAATGCAAGTGATGAGCAGATCTGGGAGGCCGCGCGGCTCGCCCACTGCGATGGCTTCATTCAGTCACGCCCCGAAGGTATTGACTCGTTGGTCGGGGAAGGGGGGGTGAAGCTCTCAGGTGGTGAGCGACAGCGGATCGCCCTGGCTCGAGCGTTTATTAAGAACGCGCCGATTCTGGTGTTGGATGAGGCCACCTCTGCGCTGGACAGCGCGACTGAGGCATTGATTCAAGACGCGATCGATCGTGTCTGTCAGGATAGAACGGTCGTGGTGATTGCCCACCGGCTCTCGACGCTCACCCGCATGGACCGCATTGTTGTCATTCAGAACGGCGCCATTCGCGAGCAAGGATCCCATCATGAGCTCTTAGCGATGAACGGCCTTTACAAGGAGCTCTGGCAGCGGCAGTCCACCGAATTTGTCTGAGCCGCCGACAGGGCGCGCCCCGCTTGCAAATGCGAATTATTCGCATTAACATAGAGGCCATCATCACTACGGAAAAGATCATCATGAGTCACTTCAAGCGCCAAATTCTGCGTCGAGGCGCCGCCGGGGCCGTTTTGGCGGTCCTTGTTGCCCCGGTGTTGTGGGCGATTCCGGCGGGAAAGACGCAGGCCCAGTCGAAGGAGCTAAATCTGTACTCGGCGCGCCACTATCCGAGCGACAACGAGCTCTATGCGGAGTTCACCAAGAAAACGGGGATTCGTGTCAATCAGATCCAGGCGGGCGATGAGGCGTTGCTTGAGCGTCTGAAAAGTGAGGGGAAGGCTTCTCCTGCTGATGTGATCCTGCTGGTGGACGCGGCACGTCTTTGGAAAGCGGAAAGTGAGGGCCTTTTTCAGGCCTTGAAGTCCCCGGTCCTAGAAAAAGCGCTACCGAAACAGATGCGCGTAAATGATCTCTGGTTCGGATTTACCACTCGGGCTCGGCTGATGGTCTACGATAAGTCTCGTATCAAACCTGAGCAGATTCAGACATACGCGGACCTCGCTTCGCCGGCCATGAAGGGAATGGTCTGCGCACGCTCTGGATCTCATACCTACATGCTGTCGCTACTCGCGTCGGTCGTTGAGCATCAGGGTGAGCAAAAGGCAGAAGCCTGGGCCAAGGGGGTCGTGACAAACCTTGCGCGTTCACCACGTGGTGGTGATACAGACCAGATCAAGGGGGTCATGTCCGGGGAGTGTGGCGTCGCATTAGCCAATTCTTACTATCTGGTGAGACTTCTGAAATCAAATAATCCAGAAGAGCGTGCTGCAGCGGCTCGGCTTGGTGTCATCTGGCCAAATCAAAAGACAACTGGAGTTCACATGAACGTGAGTGGCGGTGGAATGGCGCGCTATGCACCGAACCCAGATCATGCACGACGTTTTCTGGAGTTTCTCGCCTCGCCAGAAGCCCAGGCACACCTTGCGAACGCAAATAATGAATGGCCAGCCGCGGTCAATGTGAAAGTCGCCAATCCGGAGTTAGCCCAGCTCGGAAAATTTAAAGCGGACCCTGTTTCGATCGCTGTCATTGGCAGAAACCAGGTGATTGCCGCTAAAATCATAGATCGCGTGGGCTGGAAGTAATTCAACGCGCTGCCCCTAACCCATGGCCGTCTTTTTTGATCGACGGCTTTTTTGTGAGAACTGATGTCAGAGCGCCCCGATACGCCGTGCATTGCGATCTGCTCCACAACGAACGGAGACGACATCTGTCGCGGCTGCGGAAGAACGTTTGAGGAGGTCACGAACTGGGTGATCATGACCCCTGAAGAGAAGGCGGTCGTCTGGGATCGAATCGAGTCGGACCGGACAGCCTTGCGTTACACGACCTATCGCGATCGCGCGCGTTGATCGATCGCCCCCTGATATTGGATCGCCAGGGCATCATTGCTCGCCACACTGAGTCCGAGATCCCGCAGCAGACCGTCTTTGAGCCCATAGACCCACCCGTGGACGGTGACTGACTGGCCTCGGTCCCAGGCGTCTTGGACGCTCGTTGTCTGGCAGACATTAACGACCTGCTCGATCACGTTGAGTTCACAAAGCGCATCGTGCCGTTCCCCTCGATTCAGAATCTTTCCGAGATAGGACCCGTGCTTATCCCCCACGTCTCGGATATGCCGAATCCAGTTGTCTGCTAAGCCTACACGCGCATTGTCGAGTGCTGCACGAACGCCGGAACAGCCATAGTGGCCAACAACGATGATGTGCCGTACTTTCAGCATATCGATTGCAAACTGAATGACTGATAACGCGTTTAAGTCCGTATGCACTACAAGATTTGCAATATTCCGATGAACGAACAGTTCGCCGGGGGCGAGCCCGGTAATCTCATTTGCCGGGACTCGGGAATCGGCACAACCAATCCATAGGTACTCGGGAGACTGCTGGTTTGCGAGATTAGTGAAAAACGCGGGATCCTCCTGTTGGGCACGATGGGCCCATTCGACGTTATTTCGAAGGAGGTTTTCCAGCGTGTTGTCTCTTGAAAGGGGTGCGTTCATGCATGCATCTGAAGGGCGCTATGCGCCGACAGCTTCGAATGGTACCTGATTCTGTTGCCTTGAGCAGATGAGGCTGCTCGTGGCTAGAACGCAGGTAGAAACTGATTTAGCCAGATCAATAACTCAACCAGTGGCCATATCAGACAGGTCAGAATGACCACCACCAAGATGATTTCGCCAACAGTTTGCCCCACGGAAAGATTTAACGCTCGGGCAAATCGTGGTGCAGTCACTTCTTGATAGTGCTGACGCTCAGGATCATCCTTGTCTGCGTCTTTAATACCCGTAATCATCCCAATTACGGGATTTGATTGATGAAGCGCAGTGGTCCATAAATTACCGATGAGATGCAGGGTGACAAGCGATGCAGCAATATTGCCTGACCAGTGATGCAGATCTTTTAATCCGATTGGAATGGCACTTCCTGCGACCGATATCGTCAAGACGTCACCCTCCCAGCGCGAAGGAATGGCGCTACCGAGAGGGCCAAGCGCCTGACCGGCGCTATAGAGCATTATCCCGAGGGCTCCCGTGATGAGCATACTTAGCATGAGCCCAATGATCATCCAGCCACCCAGCGGGTTATGCGAGATCGTGTGCCTTGGGTGCCCGATCACGGACGCTAATCCGTATTGAATCGTTGCCTTGGGCCCGGTAAGAAAAGTCGAAAATCGAACGGCGTGAGGACCGACAAATCCCCAGACAATGCGAAAGACCATGTACCCCATGATGATGTAGGCCGCTAATGCATGAAGCGGGAACTTGTCCGCCGGAAAATACAAGGCGGCAAAGCAAAGCACCATCAGCCAGTGCCCAATGCGAACAAGCGGATCCCAGACCTTTACATAGACCCGTTCAGGCTTACTGGCGGAGGGTTGCATAGAGGGTTGCGGCGCTTATCGCGATGGAGCGATTGTTATCGCGTCATGATCCATTGGACAACGGCCCGGATCTCCGTGTCATCTTTTGTTTTGAGCGGTTCGTGATCGACTTCTTTATTTTTCACTTCCGCTTTTGTCCGCGTTATGACCCGTTGGGTAAATCGTTGCTCAACGTTAGATCGTCCCTTGACGTCCGCATTAATCTCTTGGAAAGAGGGGGCGTCTTTTGCTTTGTTTTCGGTCTCAGAGTGGCACTTAAAGCAGTTGCTCTTCCTGAGTACCGCCTTGACCTGGTCATCTGATAACGGGGGCGCTGCGATAGCGGTCTGGCCAGTCACGGCAAGTGTTAGCGCCAAAACGAGAGTGCGGAATCGGTTCATAAGCCCAATACGGTAAGGGAATTCACGCTGTGTTGCATTGACCTAGTTCAATAATTGAGGGGTATTCCAACGGTTCTAAACGGGGGCCCAGGGGCTGCCGGAAGGGGGGCAGTGAATCAGAGAAACACCCGGATCTCGCTAAGGAGTTTCAGGCCCGTCAGGAACATCCCCAGGTAAAGCAACTTATAGAACCGCTGCTCAGGAATGGTCTGCGCAATTCGAACACCGATCCAAACCCCTAGAGGCGCAAGCGGCATAAGCACGAGAGAGGTCATGAGGTTACGCAGGTCGAGTAGGCCGAGCATCCAATAGGGAACCCATTTCGAGAGATTGATGACACCGAAAAAAACAGCAAATGTCGCAGCAAACTCGACAGGTTTCAGTCGTAACGGAATGACATAGGCGTTTAATGGAGGGCTGCCTGCATGGGCGATGAAGCTTGACAAGCCTCCGAGAACGCCGAGGAATCGGCCCCAATTTCGCGAAAGAGGCCGGTAAATGTGAGGGAACCGTTCTACTACGAGTCGCTGTGTAAGAAACAGGAGCGTCAGGATTCCAAGGATCACCGAAAGCATCGGTGCCGAGAGCAGGCCGAACAGGGCCCATCCGACGAGAGTGCCAACGAGGCCTGCTGGAATCAGAAGCCGAACTAGATCCCAGTTGCATTGACGGATTAAAAGTCTAAGCCCTAGAAGATCCATCACTAATAAGATCGGCATCATGATCGCAGCAGCCTGAGGGACTGTTACCACCAAAGCCATGATAGGAACGACGAGCGCCCCAAAGCCTCCACCAAAACCGCTTTTAGAGATGCCCATCAGCAGCACAGCGGGTACGGCGATGAGGTAGAACAGTGGATCAGTAGGAATCACAAAAATAGCCCGTCATCATCGACTCAATCATGGCGGAGAGAGACTTCCTCTACGAGGCAGCCTACTTTCCAACTTGTGCGAGGTTGACTGGACGAATCGGATTTCATACTCAGCACCTTCGCAGACCGCATTATCGCCGGATTAAGCGAGGTTACCCTGGGTTGAATGGAGCGCTTACATGGTTTTTTCTGGGAATGACTTGGCCGATGGCCCGTTGACAAGAAACGCGAAGTACCACTCGGGGGCACTATGACAGCAGCCGTGGTAACACAGCCCACATCTGGAGAGATTGCGACAATTCTTGGTGGATTTAAGTCTAGTTTTCTTGCGGTAGCACTCTTTTCTGGGGTGATCAATCTTTTGTATCTAAGTCCTGCGATTTATATGTTGCAGGTCTATGACCGGGTTTTGAACAGTCAAAGCGAAAGCACGCTGTTGGCATTAACACTTCTCGTTTTTGGTCTTTTTGTCGTCATTGGACTGCTGGAGACGATTCGCGGCAGCATTATGTCTAATGTTGGCAATGCGCTGGATGAGCAGCTCTCGTCGCGAATCTATCGGGCGACCTTCATGCGGCAGTTCCTTGGCGCCGAAGCGCAGGCCAATCAGCCCCTACATGATCTGAGCCAACTTCGCCAGTTCTTCTCTGGGAGTGGTCTCTACGCACTCTTGGATCTACCGTGGCTTCCCATCTTTCTCATCACTATTTTTCTTCTTCACCCATGGCTCGGCTGGTTTGCGTTGTTCGGGGCGATCCTTATGTTCGGCGGCGCGCTAATGTCTGAACGGCTTGCTCGAAAGCCACTAACCGAAGCGAGTCAATGGTCTATGGCTGCACAGGGTCTCGCTGCGAGTCAGCTGCGTAATGCCGAGGTTGTCAGTGCCCTCGGCATGATGGGGGGGTTATCCAGCCGTTGGAAGAGCCTACAACAAAAGGCACGCGACTATCAGCAGCAGGCCTTCGAGCGGGTTGCACTGACGTCTGGATCTTCGCGAGTGCTCAGACTGATGCTTCAGTCTGGTGTTCTCGGACTCGGCGCCTATCTCGCGATTCAGGGGGAGATGTCTCCAGGATCGATGATTGCTGCCGCCATCCTCATGACGCGGGCACTTGCCCCACTAGAGTCCGTGATTGGGCACTGGAAATCACTGCTCAACACCTTAAGTGGTTATCGACGCCTAACGGATCTTTTGGCGGAGTTCCCGGAAGCTGTTAGGGGAGTAGCGCTGCCAAAGCCCCGTGGTGAAGTATCGTTTGAGAACATTTTCGTAGCGCCCCCCGGAACGACCAACTACATTCTTAAGGGTGTGAGTTTCTCCGTGGATGCGGGGGAGACGCTGGGCGTCATTGGGCCTTCGGCTGCTGGGAAATCTACCCTTGCCAGAGCCATGATTGGGATCTGGCCTACCGTGCTCGGGAAGGCGCGTCTTGACGGAGCAGAACTGTGCCAGTGGGATCGTGAGCACCTTGGCGGATCTATCGGTTATCTCCCGCAGGATATTGAGCTCTTTAGCGGCACAGTGGCCGAGAACATTGCTCGGTTCGGCGAGTTGGACTCTCAGAAGATTATCGATGCCGCGAGGGCTTGTCATATTCACGAGATGATCGTGCGGCTTCCACAGGGGTATGAGACGCTTGTCGGTGATGCCGGAGCCATGCTCTCCGGTGGGCAGCGCCAGCTTATTGCGTTAGCGAGAGCGGTCTACGGGGCACCATCATTAGTCGTTTTAGATGAGCCTAGCGCGAGTCTTGATGAATCTGGTCTTAGGGCGCTCTTTGGTGCCATCGCTCATCTGAAGAAGCACAAGGCTACATTGGTACTGATTACTCATGATATGCGCCTTCTTAAGGCCGCCGACAAACTCTTGATTCTTCAGGACGGAGTAGTCCGGGATTTCGGACCGTCGTTAGAGGTGCTGTCTCGCTTAAAGTCCAAGGCAGGGTGATATGAGATCACAGATTTCAAGCGGGTTCTGGGTGATTGGGATTTTTATAATTGGCTTTGCTGCCTGGGCATCTATGGTGCCGCTTGACTCGGGTGTTCCTTCTAGCGGCATCGTCGCTGTGGATGGCAGAAGGCGTGTGGTTCAGCATCAGACCGGAGGGATAATTAAGCGGGTTCTGGCGAAAGAAGGAACGGAGGTCACTCAGGGCGAACTTCTCGTTAAGCTAGAGGATAGCGCTGAGCGGGCGGTTCGCTCCCAAGTCGCTGCTGAGCTTCGTGCAACACAGCTCAGGATCGATTCACTAGAACAGCTCCTTCCTGGTCTTCAGGCACTTGCCGATGATGGGTTCTATCCGCGGAATCAGGTAATTGAGCTTGAGCGCAAGCTTCTCGAGGCGGAGGCACTTGAGAGGGGGTTGGTCGATCGTCTGGCTGCGGCGGACCGCGACCTCCAGCGGACGGAGATTCGTGCGCCCATTCAGGGTCGTGTGATGGGGCTAGAAATCAATACACCAGGAGCGATTGCACTTCCCGGAGTAAAGCTGATGGAGATTGTTCCTCCGGAGGATCAGATCATTATTGAGGCACGGATTCGTCCCCATCTAATTGACAAGATCTCGCCAGGGAATGCCGCGCAAGTTCGTTTCACCGCTCTGCAAAGTGCGAGCACGCCTATCATATTTGGTCGTGTTGACTGGATCTCCCCCGACCGGTTTGAAGAGCGTGAACAAGGGGCAAATGCTGAAGGGTACTACCTGGCTCGGGTGTCCGTGCAGCCGTTGGAGATTGAACGGCTGTCGGGGTTTAAGGCGATCCCCGGGATGCCGGCCGAAGTCATGATCAAAACAGGTGAGCGAACATTTCTTCAGTATCTCGTGAAGCCGATCACCGATCGTCTCGCGCGTTCCGTTAAGGAATACTGAGTCGATATGACACAAATCATTGTTCGGGGGATTATTCTGCTCGCATTGTTGGGAAGTGTCACATCATACTCATCACAAGTGTTTGCTGAAGAGATCGGTCCGGCAAAAGAAGTTCTTCAGATGATTCAGCAACACTTTCAAAGAGCAATACAGCGCGAAGGGGACCATAGGGCCATTGAGGCTGCTGCTGAGTCTGCCCGTCACGCAGTGACAATCGCTGACGCCGGTCTGGGTGTGAAGGTCAGTGCAACAGCGAGTGCCTTTTACACCGATCGGACGGAGGCCCAACCGTCGAATCCTCTCAGTCTCGAAGCCAATCGGCAGTTCACCTCGTCACAGGCAACGATATCTGCCCGCAAACCGCTTTATCGACTGAAGGATCAGCTGACGGCTGATCAGGCTCGATCACGGTATCAGAGCGCGCAGGCGTTAGTAGAGGCCTCAGCGCAACGTCTTTTCGGGCGGGTCGTCATGGCCTGGGTTGAGATTCTTGTTTCGCGGGATCGGGTGCTGTCTGCAACAGAGAGTGAACGCCGGGCTGAGCTTATTCGTGAGGAGACTGAGCGTCGACTGCAAGCTGGAGAAAGTTCAGTTGATCAGTTGGGGCTCGAGATCTCCCGTCATATGGCGCGCCAGGCCGATCTCTATGATGCTAGCGTTCGCCTAAAAATTGCGGAGCGCGCTTTGATGGATCTTGCGGGAAGTGATGCCGTGATCCCCGAGACGATTTCCCTTCAGGACACTCCGCTCACTCCGATTCCCGATCAGCCAGAGGCCGTGGTAATCGCCCGGATTGAGCAGAACAATCCGGAACTGCTTTCACTACGTCATCTGGAAGAGGCGGCGCGACTAGAACGAGAAAAAGCGCTCGCTGAAAAGCGTCCGAGTGTCGAGGGGTATATCAGTGTAAGCAAAGGAGAAAATGACTCGGCATCATATATTCGGGATGAGCAGCGGATCGGCGTACAGGTCGTGATGCCGTTATACACGTCGGGTCTGATCGATGCCTCCGTTGCCCAGGCGGAGGCAGAGCTGCAAAAGGCTCAGGCAACCACCTGGGCCGCCTTAAGTCGTCTTCAGACATCCGGTGTCAGTAGTCTTGCCCAACTCCGACTAGCGCAGTCTCGGCTCGTCTCGAGTCGGTTTCATCTCCAGGCGACCGCTCTGCACGTAAAGTCGATTGAACGTGGCTATCTTGCTGGAACCAGTAGTCGCGGGGAACTCGCAAGGGCAGAACTGGAGTACCTGCAAGCCCGTTATCGTCATGGAGAGTTTGTGGTTCAGTATGCCCAGGCGTGGGCGACACTGCGCGTTGTTACTGCGATGATGATCTCGACTCCGGTACTATCCTCTTCGGCAACTCCCTCAGCAGAGCAGCCCAGCTTTCAGCCGATTTCGCTAGGGTCGTCAGCAGGGACTGAGTCTTTGGTGTTGTGCGGATCAGTTTCCGCCGCGTATCCAGGGGGTCTTCGCAAATGTCGATGAAGCCTGTGCTGGCGAGTTCGAAAAGCAGGTGATACATCGTTGCCATTGATCCAATCGGAGAGGCTTCCGCAATAACCTGTAGGGGTAAGGGAAGTCCGCGGGAATCCCCCATTTTCTCGCGCGCATAAATCCACTCAAGTAATCGTTGGCTTTTCGGGCTAATTTCTGAAAGCCCTGTTTCCCGTTGAAGCGATCCGAGGAATATCTGTAGCGCTAGCCACGCAAAAGGCATAGCGATGCTGCCTTCCCGAGATGCGCTCGGAGTGGCGTCTGTTGTAGATGATGAAACGAGTAACTTCCTATTCACGGGGAAATTATCTATTTCGAGGGGTGCGCTAACTCCACGATGTCTGCGGTATTGATCGAACAGCTTATGGCTAACTCGTTTTACTGAAACCACGGTGACCTGCAACCGCCGTGGGGAGCTCGCCACAATAGCTCTTCCGATACTTCTCTCACAGCCAATGGTGCTGTTGTGATGATATTTAACTAACGAGGAGTATCAAATGATCTTATCGAAAACCGCCGTGTTAACGAACGCAGATAACACCCCTGATGCTGATGGCATTATTGATTCAGCCGGCGATGTCATCAATTACTCAATCTCACTTACGAATACGGATGCCGTTTCTTACAGTAACCCGACTATTACGGATCCACTGATCGCGGCGTCACTTGATAAAACTGGTGACGGTGTTGTAAATCTTGCGGATGCTGAAGGGGATACTAATGAGAATGGGCAGATTGATCCGGGTGAAACGTTTGTCTGGACTGGGAGTTATGTTGTAGATCAGGACGATATCGACATTCGTGGTAATTACGATAGTCCGGCCGATTCGGATGGATTTAATGACAGCTTAATTCGCAACGAGGTATTCGTAGCAGTATCAAACGGGCAGACAGAGGATGCTCAGGTTGATACCCTGATTGACTATGATCCGCAGCTACGAGTAACAAAGACCGACGATGTATTTAATGCCGATAATACGGACGATCTTGACGATATTATTGACTCTGCAGGAGACGTAATTCGTTACAACATTACAGTTGAGAACATTGGCAATGTTAGCCTCACAAATCCTGTTCTCACAGATGTTCTCGCTGCGGCAACGTTAGACAAGAACGCAGATGGCGTTATCAATGGGGAAGACGCGGACGGCGATGAAGACAGCGATAATGTGCTTGACGTTGGCGAGAGCTGGAGCTTCACCGGTCAGTACGTTGTTACTCAGGCAGATATCAATAATCGCGGAAACTATGACGGCATCGATCCGGACTCCGTTAATGACAACATGATTCAGAACGTCACATCGATCACCTCAAGCGCAATCACACAGTCGATTTCTGGCGCTGGGGATGTCTATACGGAAGTAGACTTCCGGCCGTTGGTCGAGATTGTCAAAACCGCTGACGTGAAAAACGCCGATGGAAGCCCTGATGAGGATGGGGCGATTGATCAGGCAGGGGGTGTCATTGACTACACACTCTCGTTAACTAACGTTGGCAACGTGACTCTGACAAACCCGGTGATAGCTGACCCGCTGGTCGCAGCGTCAATGGACAAGGATGGCAACGGTCTGATCAATGCAGGCGACATCGTAAGCGGCGATACAAATGATGACGGGATTTTTGATCTTGGCGAGACCTGGGTATTTACGGGTCAATATCAGGTAACGCAGGCGGATCTTGATGCTGGTGGAAACTATGATGGCCCAGATCCTAATACAGTGAATGACAATATCATTCGTAACTTTGCAGGCGGAACGTTTAATGCAAGTGGTCAGCAGATTACGCGTGACGCCTTTGCGGATACCCCGCTTGCGATAAGCCCGCAGATTCAGGTTAGCAAGTCCGCGAATGTCTCGTCAGTCGATAATGCGGGTGATGACATTATTTATACCGTAACGGTTCAAAATACGGGGAACGTTACGCTGACCAATCTAGTGGTTACAGACCCACTCACAGGATTATCCGAAACTATTGCTTCCTTGGCTCCCGGCGCGTCGGCTAGCTTTGATGTCACTTATGAGGCCACCCAGGCGGATTTTGACACTAACGGCGACGGAGATGGCGACATTGACAACACTGCGACCGCTAACTCGGATCAGACCGATGCAGTACAGGCCAGCGCTACGGTAGACCTAGTACGTGTCCCTGAGCTTGCGATTACAAAGACGGCGAACGTGGCTTCTGTTGACGCTGCTGGCGATGACATCATTTACACCGTAAGCGTTGAAAATACCGGCAATATCACGCTTACGAACCTTCTGGTGACGGATCCAATGACAGGTTTGTCGGAGACGATTGCTTCCTTGGCCCCGGGTGCGTCACAGAGCTTCAATGTCACCTATGAAGCCACCCAAGCGGACTTTGATAATCGGGGTGGTGGCGACGGCGATATCGATAACACGGCTACTGCCGACTCGGATCAGACTGATGCGGTTGATGCTAGTGCAACGGTATCGCTTGCTTATGGTCCATCGCTTACGATTACCAAGTCAGCTAACGTCGCCTCTGTGGATGAGGCTGGTGATGACATTGTCTACACTGTATCCGTTCAGAATACTGGGAACGTCACCCTGACTAATCTGGTTGTGAATGACCCGATGACGGGTCTCTCGGAGACGATTGCCTCCCTGGCCCCCGGCGCTTCGGCCAGCTTTGATGTCACCTATGAAGCTACCCAGGCGGACTTTGACACCAATGGTGGCGGAGACGGCGATATCGATAACACTGCTACTGCCGACTCGGATCAGACCGATGCGACTCAGGCGAGCGCCAGCGTGGAACTAGATCGGGACGCAATGCTTGCGATTAGCAAGTCTGCAAACGTGGTCTCGGTCGATCAGGCGGGGGATGACATTGTCTACACTGTATCCGTTCAGAACACGGGGAACGTCACCCTGACCAATCTGGTCGTGAATGACCCGATGACGGGTCTCTCGGAGACGATTGCCTCCCTGGCCCCCGGCGCTTCGGCCAGCTTTGATGTCACCTATGAAGCTACCCAGGCGGACTTTGACAGCAATGGTGGCGGAGACGGCGATATCGATAACACTGCTACTGCCGACTCGGATCAGACCGATGCGGCTCAGGCAAGCGCTGAAGTCGATATTGTCTATGATCCCGATCTGTCAATCGAGAAAATGGCGGACGTCTCCTCGGTTGACTCCGTGGGGGACCTGATCAATTACACGATTGTGGTATCGAATACAGGGAACATCACGTTAGAGAATGTCGTGCTCTCAGATAGCCTGATCGCTGGATCGCTTGATAACGATCTGGATAATGATGGCGTGATTAACGGTGATGACGGAGACGGCCTTCTCGAGGTTGGTGAATCGTGGACTTGGAACGGTCAATATGTGGTCAGCCAGGGGGATATCGACATGGCAAATGCCTCTTCGGAAAACCCTTACCTGATTCGGAATACGGCCACGGTCGATACCGACCAGACGGATCCCCAGTCCGCGACAGAGACTGTTGAGATTCTGAAGACTGACTTCGAAGGGTTGTCACCGGGATATTGGAAGAATACCCCCGAGGACTGGGACGGCTTTGCGCTGACCCAGAGCTTTGAGGACTTCTTCTTCGGCGGTCAGAATGCGGATGTTGACTGGACGATCAAGACATCTGAGAAAGGTCGTGACAAGTTTCAGGTCGTTGACGATATTACTTTCCAGCAGGCGCTGGCGCTAACTGGTGGAGATGCTGCCGCGCTAGCGCGTGGGGCTGTCGCTGCGGTTCTGAATGCCCGGGACGAGGATGTTAGCTATCGATTTACCGAGGATCAGATCAAGGCCTGGGTGAAAGCTGCGCTGACTGGGGAAGACCTGGATCTGGATGGTGATGGAAACACGGACCTTGAGGCTGGCGATGATGCCGTTGATGGACTGAAAGACATGTTGGACTACAACAACAATCTTGGTGTGATGTAAGTTTTTTTGAAGTGTTTTTTAAAAGCCGCCCGCTGTCTGGGGCGGCTTTTTTGCGAGGTGAAACTGGTGGGTCGGGCGAGACTCGAACTCGCGACCAACGGATTAAAAGTCCGCTGCTCTACCGACTGAGCTACCGACCCAGAAGGAACTGTTGGCCTAACCAGCCAAGCCGAAGATTGTAACCGATCTAGAGATGCCTTGCAGGCCGGCTAGCAGGGTTTTCGGGAAGGGGTGCTTCTCATGCGCTACCCCGCCTGCCGCTCGACCCACCGTAGTCCTACCCAGGCCCCGGCAATGATCGAAGTGGTGGTCAGTAGGGAGCCGATGGCTAACAACGATAGGCCAGAAATGCCTTGGCCAATGGTGCAGCCGAAGGCCACGACGCCACCAAAGCCCATGAGCGCCGCACCGATCAGATGCCGCGACAGATCTTGGCGGTTCTGAAAGCCCTCCCATCGAAATGTATTGCTTGAAAGTGCATGGATCAGCGCACCGATGACCACCCCTGAGACCGTGGCAATGCCAAAAGTAATCGTTCGGGTTGTATCACTCCAGACCATCAGCAGGTCTAGCCAGTACGCCAGGGGGGCTACGAAGGTAAGTGATTCAATGCCTCGGGTGTTGGTGGCGACAAAGCGCGGCTCTAGGGTGTTGGGATCCTCTGCCACAAACCCAAGGTGTCCCGTCGTCCACCAGGCGGCCACCACGAGCGCACCGATCACGGCACCTGCAAATACAAGTCTTGGCTGCGAGCGGAACTCTCGGCTGAAGAATATGTAGAGGGACAGCGCGAGCACGGTGAGACCCGTGACCCAGCCTCGAAGGGGTTCGACTGTCAACCCGAGCGTGACAGATAGAAGGCTCGTGAGATCTTGTGGTCGATCAAGGGACAAAAAAATCTTCTCGAGTGTCTCGACGCGAAACACCCCCAGGATCCCCCGCATGGTGATGATCGCGACGATCGCCATCACGAGAAACACGACCAGTGCCTTAAGGCTCCCGCCACCGATGCGAATCAAGGTTCTTGCGCCGCAGCCCGATGCCAAGACCATTCCGAAACCAAAGAGAAGTCCACCCGTGATGTGCGAGAGCCAGAACAGGCGCTGCGAGAGATAGAACGAATCCTTTACCTGGATCTCGCCCATGATGACGAGCCCCTGGGTGCCCAGGATCGCCACCCCAATGGCCAAGAGCCACATTCGTAGACGCGACTGGTCGCCGCTGGCATACCAATCGGTGATGGCACCGAGGGTGCAAAAGCTGGCATATCGGGAGATCCAACCGAGCAGCAGACCAAGGCCTAGCCCTGTCAGGCTGACCCATCGCTCGAGTTCCTGAAGTTCTTCTGCAGTGATCATGGCCGCTCAGTGTACCCAGCTTTCGATGTCAGGGCCGCAGCGTGGTGATGCCGCCGGTGGGCTATTTCGGTGCGGCTTTGGGCGGTGCTGACTTTGCGGGGGCTGGGGCAGGCTTCTGGAGCGCCTTTAGGCGATCCCGAGCCTCTGCCGCAGCAGGGGAGTTCGGATAGCTCTTCATCAGACCTTGCAGGATGTTTCGGGCCGTATTGGGGTTGCCGGACTCGGCCTGACTCGCCGCCAGGTTAAGCGTAGCTTGTGGCCGTGCAGGGTGATCTGGGTATTTTTGGAGAAAATCTTGGCGTGCGGCAATCGAGGCTTTGTAGTTTTTGTCGGCGTAGAGTGCGGTGCCTTTATCGAGGAGCACGTACGCAGCGATACTCGATACGGGAAACGCCTGTTGATAGGTATTTGCGGCTGAGACGGCTCCTTTGAAGTCGCCTTTGCGAATCAGGTCCCGTATCGCCTCGAACCGTTCCTTCTCAGCAGGGCTGACGCGATAGCGAACGCCATCGAGCTCGAGCTCTGTGGGCTCGAGTACGCGCAGACGTTGGTCAAGATCGCCATACAGATCTTTCTGCTGTGACCGACCAGTGGTTGCGACCTGAGCGGTTTCTTCAACCTTGCCACGCAGTCGCGCAAGCTCTGCGCGAAGCTGTTCTGATTCATTGAGCAGTTGGATTCGACTCTGCGTCGAGGTCTGTAGCTGTTGCTCAAGCTCGGTGACACGGACCGTGAGGGCTTCTACCTTTGCTCGTAGGTCAAGAATCGCACGTCGCGCCTCGTCGTCAGAAAAAAGTGCAAAGGCAGGAGAGCTCAGGGCGATCGCTGAAATGAAAATGGCCGCGCTCGATAGCGAGGCGGCCATTGACCAGATGGGTCTACGCATCAGTGAGCGACTTATTTCACCACCAGATCAGCGCGACGGTTCTCTGCCCAGGCGGCTTCGTTGGAACCCTTCGCCTTTGGCTTTTCTTCCCCGTTGCTAATCGCTTCGACCCGGTTTTCGGCAACACCGGAAACGCCCAGCGCTCGGCGTACCGCTTCCGCACGCTTTTGGCCTAGTGCCAGGTTGTATTCCGTTGTACCGCGCTCGTCGGCGTTTCCTTCGATCACCAGACGCGCTTTGCTGTCGATCTTCATGTACTTGGCATAAGCGGCGATCGTGGCCTGATACTCGGATTTGATCTCAAACTTGTCGAAGTCGAAATAAATGCTTGGCTTGACCTTCGCGAGCTCAGCCTTAGCAGCAGCGATTTCTCGAGCGGCGATTTCTGCGGCGCTAGGACCAGCGGGGGCTGTAGACGTCACGGGAGCGGCAGGCTTTTTCTCTTCAAGGGGCACCTGGGAGGCGCAGCCCGCAAGGGTGACGACCGCAGTCGTACCCAAGATCAGACTCAGTTTAGATAGGGAAAGGGTTTGTAAACGCATGGCTTCTCCTTGAAATTGATTTGGTTTTTATTGTTATTTGCTGCCTATGGTCTCACGAAATCACGACAAATTCGAGTCTGACTGCCGTGTCTAGGGCAATCGACCCCAGGCTGGGCCTTTGACCTCGCTGCCTTCCGCAGACAGCCGGGTGCGTAACTTTCCATCGAGTGAGACGGCCGAAAGGACATTCCGTCCGTCAGATCGACTGCTGTAGATGATCCACTTACTGTTTGGCGCAAAACTTGGCGAGTCATCTTTTGGCCCTGCACTGACCACCGTTTCTTGTTGGGAGGCGAGGTCGAGTACGGCAATTCGGAATAGCTTTTCACGACGCGTAACGTAAACAAGTGTTTTCCCATCAGGGCTCACTTGAGGTCGCGCATTGAAGGGCCCATTAAAGGTGACGCGCTGTGGTTCACCACCGCTTACCGGGACTCGATAGATCTGAGCAGATCCACCGCGGTCTGAAGTGAAATAGATGAACTGTCCGTCTGGCGAAAAGGTGGGTTCCGTATCAATCCCGCGCGACCGAGAGAGACGGGTTAGGACGCCGCCCTCTGCGCTGACAGTGTAGATCTGCGAGTTGCCGTCTCGAGTGAGTACCACTGCCAGCCGTTTGCCATCAGGGGCCCATGCGGGAGCGCTATTGCTGCCGCGTTCGTTAGCGACGACGACCCGTCGTCCCGTCGCAAGCGTGTGTACGTAGACCACCGGCTTCGAGATGCCGTCACGTTGCTCAAACGATACGTACGCAAGTCGTGTTCCGTCGGGAGACCAGGCAAGCGAGATAACCGGTTCACGCGAACGCATCGCG
>JACCEE012590536.1_pt1 | contig 35509 bp, 29 predicted proteins | sample 7449931 | NCBI WGS metagenome assembly JACCEE01 (sample SAMN15323457, study PRJNA562643) | freshwater metagenome | isolation source: river surface water | place: USA:Blue River Watershed | collected 2017-08-19 | reverse complement strand
GACGATACATTAAATGTTGATGATATATTATCTACCATTCTTGTAAACCATGTACAGAATTAATTTATTGAGTTTAAACACATATTGAACATTACGTGAATTATTATTTTATTTGGGTAATATATACAATTAAAATGAATGATTCATCCGTTACCGGAGCAGCTAGTGCCGCATCTAATGCCGTGTCAGAAGCAGCTAGTGCCACGTCAGAAGCATTGGGCAATCTTTTTGGAACAGGGAGTACGGTAAAAAAAGATGAAGAAGTTAAGCCTGTAGATCTATCCCAAGTTGGCGGTCGTCGCAAGAGTAGCAAGAAGAGCAAGAGCAGCAAGAAGAGCAAGAGTAGTAAGAAGAGCAAGAAGAGCAAGAGCAACAAGAAGAGCAAGAGCAGGAAGTCTAGACGCAACTAAAATACGTTATGCAGTAAAACAATAATATCATCAATCTAGATGACATTATTTGAGTAATTCATATTTCCTATTTACTTATCACTAATTCCCTCTACAAAGCTAGAAGGAAGTTCACTAATCGTCGTGCCATAATACGACTCGATTTCCTTCACTAGACGAAAGTCCTTCCTAGTAACGAAATTGATTCCAACACCCTTTCTTCCCCAACGTCCCGATCTTCCAATACGATGCAAGTAAACATGAATATCCTGTGGAACATCAAAATTAATCACAATACTCACCTGCTGAATATCAATACCACGTGCAGTCACATTCGATGAAATCAATACACGAAAGACTCCCCTCTTAAAGTCATGGTAGGCCTGTTCTCTCGCCGTCTTATCCATACCACTATGAATGCAACACACGGGAAACTTATCAACCATCATCGCCTCATATAAATGACTCACACGGTGGGTCGCATTACAGAAAATAATACACTGTGACATCGAAATGGTTTTAAACAAATCCTTCAACGTGGCGTATTTTTGAATATCATCGTCCACTGCAACATAATACTGTGTAATACCTTCCAGTGTCAACATCTCCGACTTCACCAAAATCTTCACTGGATTACGCATAAACTTCTGACTTAAGGAATGCAGTTCGGTAGGCATTGTTGCACTAAACAAACATACCTGAACATCATTTGGTAAATACTGAAATATGTTATAGATTTGATCCTTAAATCCTGCCGACAACATCTCATCTGCTTCATCTAACACCATGAGTTTAATGGTAGATGGCTGAATATTATGTCTTCGAATCATATCATGTACTCGCCCTGGACAACCAACAATAATGTGAGGAGGTCGCTTCTTCAGCTCAACTGAATCCTCGTCGGTAGATGTGCCGCCGATCAAGAGACGAACATTCAACGAACCCATCATTGCACCAATACCAGTAACAACCGCATTGATTTGACGAGCCAGTTCGCGAGTTGGCGCCATAATAAGGGCTTGCGTTGTGTCGACGCTGGTGTCGATCTGTTGTAATGCTCCTACAGTAAATGCACCGGTCTTACCTGTACCTGATTGTGCTTGTGCAATAACATCCTGTTTAGAAATAATTGGAAGAATCGCCTTTTGTTGAATGGGGGATGGTGTCTCGAACCCAAACGCATAGATGCCTCGGAGAAGATCCGGGCTTATTTCGCTTACATCTTCCCATATTTTGAACTCTTTTGTACTTGTGCTTGTCACTTGTCCGTCATTCACATCTCTTCCGTTATTTTCAGAAGAAGACATAGTTACTATATTAACTGTAATTTCGGTTAACGTATACTAATATCGCGGTTTCTATCAGACTAATGTTGATTAAATGAATATATTTAAGTGATTTACACAATTGTTGATTTGTTGGTAGCTTGATGTTACACATATTCTAGTGCTATATATCTTGAATAAAATCAATATAAATGTTTTTATCATACATATATAGTTTGCGTTCGTTTACCTATATACGTTCACTTATATACGTTAAATAAATACGTATATCATATAGTATATCACATGTCAACATCTGTATCTTCTAGACATGGTGGTGGTGGAGGTGGAGCCTCAGCATCGGCATCGGCATCAGCATCTTCGAAAAAACATTATGACTTAAGTGACTTTTATTCGTATATGAATAGCGGATTTGATAATGTTGTATTGCCGGAAGAGACTGTTAAACTGGTGTGTGAATTGGCGGAGTTTGTGGGTGCGCCATCCTATGTGAAAACGCCGGTATTTCCAATTCGGTCGCTTGGTGCGTCATCCGGGGTAAGTAGCAGTGGTAGTAACGGTCATTCATCTGGCGGCGATCATGGGTCTCGTGAGATGTCGAAACGTGGAAGGAATAAGCCTCAAGAGATTCAGGAGGATGATTGGGAGGCAATCCGAGCATTTCAGCGAACTGAGTTACAGAAGAAGGAGGGGTTGGATGCTCACTTGGATAATATTCGAGCATATTTGAATAAGATTACGGATAAGACATATTCTGATATGTTGCAAAATATTTACAATGAGTTGGACATGATTATACAGGAAAATGGTAGCAACTCCGATGGGCATATTACGTTATCTGACTTAGGAAGCGATTCTAGTGAGACGATGATGCGTGTAGGCAACTCTGTGTTTCAGACGGCAAGTTCTAATACATTTTATTCAGCTATGTATGCTAGATTGTTTAAGGAGTTGATGGATCGATATGCGGTATTTAAGACGATATTTGAGACAAGTTTATCAGAGTTTATGAAGTTGTTTAACAAGATCGAGTACGTTGATTCTAAAAAGGATTATGATAAGTTTTGCGAGATTAATAAGGTAAATGAAAATAGGAAGGCGATGTCATTATTTATTGTTAACTTGATGAAGAATGCGATTGTTGAGCCGGATCAGGTTCTTGATATCATTTGTCAGTTACAGGATTTATTATGGGAAAATATTCGTGGTACAAATCGCACAAATGAAGTTGACGAAGTCACTGAAAATCTATTTATTATAGTGAATAATAGTCATGAGTTGTTTTCTCAAAAGGAAGGAGAGTTCAAGCAGCAGTATATGAACCGTATACAAAAAATAGAGGAAGTAAGTAAGTTAAAAGCGAAGTCTCACCCGAGTATTACGAATAAGACGATATTCAGACATATGGATATGATGGATGCGATCAATAAAAAGAAGGTGGGAGGTAAGAAGTAGGGGTGAATGATATACCCTTCATCCCATAACCATAACCACACCCACCGGTACATAGTGGAATCATGATCTATATAACCGTAGAATATGGTTATATATATCTAATAAAATGGTATAAACCTAGTATTATAACCTACTACAAAATATACGAGTGAAAAGTGCCTACAAGTATTATAGATTATACCCCATTTGTTATTGTTGGTTGGTTTTTATTATTTTACGTAGTAGTTCTTGCGCATAATCCACGTCACGTATTTGTTAGATTTCTGGAATGAGCGAGAATGTTGACCCCACGAACCGATTGAATGAGCATGAGGAGTCGGTTATATTGTTCGGGATTCCACTCGATGTATGCGATGTTTCTCCGTCCTCCCCCATTTCATCATATAGTGACGCAATGGAAGAATACAGAAAAAAGATGGAAACGATTTATTCCAAATACAATTTTTTAGATATGGAAAATGAAGGTGGGGATACAGACGAAGATGATAAAAATGATGTACCAACAGAACCTGTACTATCCGATGACATATTTGATTATAGTAATATCTTAGTTGAAAACACTGATTATGATAATAATATGGGTTCAGTAGGTCTGGATGAACATACTTCAAAACTAGTAACATTTGATTATAATATGTGTGATGAAGAACACATTGACGGAGATGATATTGCATTAAAGGCTATCATGATGGAGGAGGAGTACGCTCTAGCATACACTCAACCAATTCTTCAACATATTGCTGGTTACTATGGTTTAAAACGGTCAACTAGTAAGAAGATTATTATACAAAATATAGTTGAGTTTGAATTGAATCCGGACAATGTTGCCAAGGTAAGTGAACGTCATCGCATGTTTAATTATTTTAACGAGTTGAAGAAAGATCCTTATATGAGTATACATATGATTGTTCCAATATAACGATATGAAAAAACTAATATAAATGTTTACATGTATTTACATTATTCAGAATGAAGGTAATTAATGTATCGAGAAGGCTGGCCAGGAATGTGGTCGCAAACACGGAAGATACTGATATCAATATATTTTGTCAGTTTTTTATCCACAAAGACCGCAAGAGGTATCTCGAAATTGTGGATTGTTTAAGACGAAATGTGATGAACCCGTGTATTCACCGTATTTACTTATTAAATGAACGTATTTATACGAATGACGAGCTTGGAATTAGTGATATATCCCCGGACATGACATCTAAAGTGGTGCAAGAGAATGTCGAGTTGCGTCTAACATTTCAGCGGGTTTTCCAATTCATCACAGAGAAAAACATAAAAGGATATCATGTAATTATCAATTCAGACATATTTTTGGACCATTCAATTAAATTACTATTAAACACTGACCTTCACATAAAAAAGCAGGCGATTGCATTGCTTCGTTTTGAGTATGATGGAAAGGGGAACCCAGGTGCGTCTCGATTATTCGGCCCTCGAATGGACTCACAGGATACGTGGATTATTCATTCTAACTTCAATGTAGTTGCGAAGCAGCAAAAGGCATTTTCGTTTGAGTTTGGGAAGCCTGGGTGTGATAATAAGATTGTGTATATATTTAACATTCTAGGGTATGAAATATTTAACGACCCTTTACTTATTCAGTCGTATCATTATCATGTCACCCAAATCCGCGATTATGGTAGAAAGGATGTGATTCCTCTTCCATGGGGGGTCGTTGTTCCAGCGGGGTTCACATTCTCTCAAATGTTGAATACATTAGGAATAGACGTGAAGAAATGCATTGAGTTGAGCGATAGTCTAGATGACTATCAGTTTAACGATAATGACCGATTGTATCAGTATGTTAGTGCGAAATTGAATGCCGGGCAGCATTTTATTATTCCGCGAATTGCCGGGGTTGAAAATATTTATGCGGGGTTTGGCGATGTAATATACCAGCGTTCGAGGCATGTATCTCCACATGTTCCGGATTCATTGTTGACATATCAAGTAAACCCGGATGAAGCGGATTATTTTAAAAGAACAATCTGGGCGATGAAAAACAATGCGGGGATTTTGTTGCCAGGGATTGAATCAATCATCAAGTATAGTCGGATGTATATGAATGCATTTGATCATTGTGAGATATATTCTGGGTGGGAACCACAGGGGGATGTATATAAGTTTATTGACAAGAGTCATGATTATATTCGTGCAAAGTATCAGGACAAGAAGGTGTTTTGGGCATTTGCGTTCGATATTTTTCATTATATTTATTCGCCGAACCCATGGACGACTGCGTTAAAAGGGCGGCGTATACTTATTATATCCGCATTCGAAGAAAGTATTCGAGAAAAAATGGATGTTGAAACGCGGAAGTTACTGTATGATGGTGTGGATTTATTTCCGAATTGTTCTATTCTAACAATTAAGCCGCCACAAACACAAGGTGATAATCCATCTGAGTCATTTGATATTGAGTTTGACCGGTTTACGAAGCGTCTTGATCCGTTGATAAGTGAGTTTGACGTGGCCTTAGTATCGTGTGGAGGTTATGGAAACTTGGTGTGTGATTATATTTATACGCGTGGGAAGTCGGCAATTTATATTGGCGGGGCATTGCAGATGTATTTTGGCGTACTGGGTACGAGATGGGTTCGAGAGAGGCCAGAAATCGTCAAGATGTTTTTAAATAAAACGTGGTCGCGGCCAAAAGAAAGTGAAAAACCACAGAATCATGAACGCATCGAAGGCTCTTGTTACTGGTAGTTAGTTACTTGGATTATGTCATTGAATAATCCATTTTGAAACATACATGTAATAAATAATATAATAAAGCATGATTATTATATTGTATTATATCTTATTGTGTCTTTTTTTAGCGTATACACATGTCACAAGACTCCGTTTATATATGTGGATGTGTAATGAACTGTGCGAAACATATAAAAAAGGTGTTTGATAACATACATAAAATTGGAAGTGAGTGTTTCAAAAACTATCGCGTGTTGTTATTTTATGACGAGTCAACCGATAATACACTTCAACTTATTAACGATGAAGTCTCTCGGCTTAAAAATGCAGGTGATGTCGGTAACATGGAAGTCATCATAAATAACCAACCCAGGACAAAATATAGAACTAAAAATATTGCGAATGGTAGAAATGCTCTTATTCAGCGCGTTCGTTCATTAAATGAAGAGTTGTTAGGAAAAGGAGAGATCCCGTGGAAATATTTTATTATGATTGATATGGATGATGTATGCTCTCATCCAGTAAACGTATCCTCTCTTTTAAAATATGTTACAGAGCCAGAATATACTACTCCAGAGGGGAAATGGCAATGGGATGCGCTATCATTTAATCGACGACCATATTATGACTTATGGGCATTATCATTCGATCCATTTATGTTCTCAGTATGGCATTGGAATGGATGCAAAACGAGAACAGAGCCGAGAGATATTGTTGAACGAGCTATTCAGCATACAATGAAGAATATAAAACAGGATGAGTTGTTTTATTGTTCATCGGCATTTAATGGGTTTGCTATTTATAAAACGGATATATTTGTGAACTGTATCTATGAATGGAACATTTTGCATACACGCGTGACGAGAGAACAAATCGATAAGTGTGTTGCGGCTTTTAGAACATATAATCCACGACTTACACCGTATATTAATAATGATAAACTTGAAGACTGTGAGCATCGAAGTTTTCATTTAGAGGCAATACAACGATATGGTGCAAAGGTGGCAATATCTCCTTTATTATTATGGGATGAACCCAGTTAATAAATATCGTCTTGATGCTGTGATATTTAATATCATATTATAGTAACGACAACATCTATAATATGGTTGTTTCTAGATTAGATTCATCTATAAGTTATCCAGAATACGCTCACATTGAAGAAGATGACATATCATACAATGCTCCATTATTTGAAGTGAATATAATTGGTGTAAATGTTATTATAAGTCTTGGAAAAGTGAAATACCAATATGCAAAGACCAACAATATTGTATATATTCCAATGTATGTCATGAATACAAGTGACGAGGTGTATAAAAAGATTGGAATTATTGAAATGCGGACATCCAATGTTATAATGGATGATGATGGGGACGTTGATCTCATGTCATCTACATTTCAGCCTCTCTTGTTTTCTAATGTAACAAAAGAACTGTTGCATAAATCTCTCATTGATCCAAATACAAAGAGTAGAAAGGATGCCGTCGCTGCAAAAGAGGAACGAGGAGATGAGGATGATGCAAAGAAACGAGAGGATGAAAAGAAACGAGAGGATGAAAAGAAACGAGAGGATGCAAAGAAACGAGAGGATGACGAGGATGATGATGAGGATGCAAAGAAAGGAGATGATGAAGAACAAGAAGAGGATGAAGATGAGGATGAAGAGGATGTCGAAACAATAATTGAACTCGACAGTGAAATCGCGCCTTTACCTCTTCAAACAAGAGATCAATCCGAGCTAGAAAGAAAACAATATTCCCCTCAAGAAGGAGATTTATGGATACAGAAATATATGAGAAATAAGTATTTTAGTATAATTGATAATGAAGGTAGTAGTGACGGGTTATTTGCAGTTATACGAGATGGGTTACTTACTCACGGAAAAAAGACTACTGTATTGGAACTACGAAAACAGCTTGCAGATGAAGTGACTGACGATATATTTCAAACATATCGAGAGAATTACATCATGTATCAGAATACAGTTAAAACACAAATGTCTGAGTTAAAGGACCTTACTGAACGGCACAATTCTCTCAAAGAACGAATTAAAAACGTACATGACCGTGCGCAACAACAGCTTATGATTATTGAAGGAAAGAAAATATCTGCCGAGCATACCGCGAAGAAACGAGAGGTTGCATTCACGAAACAAATATATGGAGAGCTTGACTTCATGACCAACATTAAGACGTTAGAACAATGCAAAAAGGTCATTCAAACATCGATTTACTGGCCGGATAAATGGGCTGTCGCAACAATGGAGCGCATTCTTAATATGAAGTTTATTATGTTATCTTCGAGCGCATATAAATCCGGTGATATTGAAAATGTAGTGATTTGTGGTGGCGATGATATGATCGACCCGTCCATTGGATTATCCAAGAGGTTTGAACCCAATTCATATATCATCGTCGAGGTTGATGGAAGCATTGGTCATTTATCTGTTATTCATGGAAATAGTTCAACTGTGTCAGAACGAACAGGAGAGACAGTATCCGGCGGCGCACCGACCATGAGAACGGCTCGTACTCATTATCGTCTAATCACGTATAAAGCACATGGCCTGCTATCTTTTTCAGAAATACCATATGATATTAAGCTTCTCATTACTTCCAAGTGTTTAGAGACACAGGCGGGTGCATTTTGTATGATACCCCAGTTCAAGTTATTCCAGAAAGAGTTGGGGATACAAGTAGTCGATCCGGTAAGCATAGATGATATTATTGAAGAAATGCCAACGAATCGTGTATCGGGTGAAGTATCGGGGTTATATAATCCAGATATTGTGTTTCAGTTCTATGATAAATCGGATTCGTCACCTCTCCCTGGAAATGGTAGTGGAGAGAAGATACCTCTCGATGAAAAGAAGAACTTTGAGAGATTATCTTCGACGAAGGATTGGCGAAAGATGTTGTCGAACTTCTGGGCCGCGCCATTTACGCTTGATGGACATACATGGCAAACTGTTGAGCATTATTACCAGGGAAGCAAATACAAAAATAATAACAAGGAGTTTTACTTGAAATTCTCTCTTGATTCGCGTTCGGAAATAGCATCGGATCCAGTGCTAGCAAAGGCGGCAGGAGGTAAGACTGGAAAGTTAAAGGGAGCGTTGTTGCGTCCAAGAAATGTAGTTGTTGATCCCGACTTTTTTGGAGGTCGTAATGAGCGAGAAATGGAAGCAGCTATGTATGCGAAATTCTCTCAGAATCGTGTTTTACAGGTTGTATTATTGGCCACTCGAAATGCAAAGTTGGTGCATTATGTGAGAGGTGCGCCACCAGTTGTATTTAATCATTTGATGCGTGTTAGACATCGATTGAGAGAGGAGGTGTCTGCATAGAATAATAATAATAATAATATCGAGTTACTATATAATAACTATATAATGGCAAAACACATTAGTGATAACATGAACCTTACAAAGTTTAGCGCAGTTATGATTTCATACATCATTATAACATACCTGATTGCTCCTGCTGCAGGGTATTGGCTCTTTGGCCAAACAGTTACTGCTGCTGGAAATGGATTTATATTTGGCAGTATTCTCTCAATCGTGTTGTGGAAGATGTTCGGCGAGAGAATTGTGCGAGGTGAAATAATGTCAATCATTGATAGTCGCGCATCATCAAAGTAAAACTTCAACGATGTATGCGAATCTTACTTGTACAAAAAGATATATATATAATGTAAATAACTTATACTACATTATATATGTCAAGGTCGATATCTCTTATTAAGAAGTTCTATGCATATTTTCCACCAGGATTACGAGAGAATAGCGAAAAAGGTATACCATCACATAAAGAAGAAACATTTTATAAAACCATGTTTTCCGAGATTAGTAACGCAGTGTCCAATTTACCAAAGTATGTACATATCGACAAATCGAGACATTTCAAATGTGAAACAACTCCGATTACTACATCGGATGACTTACCTCAACCAAATATACTCCATTCTCTCATTCATGATAATCGAGATACCCCGTACTTTCCATTAACCATATATAAAACAATAGTCAATGACTCATCCTTTCTACTTCGTTTCAAATATAATATTGATAACCGAGAGATTACGATCCACTTTATTATTTGCAATAGCGAAGTCGATAAAAAGGAAGTAGTTTTTCCTCACGATGTTATGAAAAAATATCAATCATATGCGTATAACATGTTTGTATGGCTTTCTATTATTGGAAAACTATCCGCGAAATCATGTTCGAAAACATTCAATGCATATATCTACATGCTAGACCGAAAAAAGGTTCTTCCATTCATTGGAAATAGTATCATTGGCCCTGAACATGTAAATACTGGTGTATCAAGAGGATGTATTTCACATGGAGAGGTTGTCATTTTTCGTCAAGAAGAGTGGTTCAAGGTATTTATTCATGAAACGATGCACAATTTCGGCATGGATTTCGCATCGGTTGATTTGGAAATTGTTAACAGAGAGTTTCGTAGTATGTTTACAATCACTCATCATATACAGTTATTCGAGACATATACAGAAGTATGGGCGCGTATAATAAATATATGTATGAAATGTTATTTTCACAATGAAGAAGAAATAACAGAAGACGTATTTGTGAAAAATGTGAAGAATCTTATACAAGTTGAATCCGCATTCTCTCTGTATCAAATGGTGAAGGTGTTAGACTTCATGGGATTAGATTATCATGCAATAACAGTTATAAACAAGCAAAACATTATTGGGGTGCATCATTTGTATCGAGAGAATACAAACGTATTTGCGTATTATATTGTAGGCGCGGTATTGATGAGCAATCCGGGCGAGTTTATTGAGTGGTGTTATACTCATTCACGAAATAAAGATGTTCCGATTAAATTCACAAGTACAAGTCTCTCATATTTTATTGATTTAATTAGAAATACATATACACTTCCTCGACTGATTGAAAATGTAAAACGTATGGAGGAGAAACTTGAACACGATCAAGAAGATGAGAGATTGCATGAGTTAATTGAAACGTTGCGTATGACCATTATAACATTGTAAAAAATTGAAACAGAATAAGATTTGCATATCAGATTGCATTACAAATTGATATTCAGACTCAGACTCCAATGCAGACTCAGACTCCAATGCAGACTCAGACTCAGATGCAGACTCATAAGACAACCAATTGTTCTACCAAGAGACAAAGGCCTTCTGAAACCAGAAATGTGAAAACCCGCTTATGGACCGCAATTATTCGTCAACAAAATGAGATTGAAACCCTTCGACAAGAACTCCAGTTCCAGAAAGAACAACGTAATGAAGAATGTACACAGTTATGGCGCAACATTGAAACGTTATTTACAAAGGACGATGAAAGGTACAAAGAGATTCAGGGTGTTCATCGTAAAATGACGGCGCTTCAAACATCGATGACAAATATAAATACGTTTGAAGCGGATAAAAGCAACTGGCTAAGCTTCATTGGAAAGACTGTTGATGAACATGCGAGCTATATAGTCGGTGTGAATGAACGCACGAAAAAACTGGCGACGGATATTAGTGAGCTACAGACGTGTTACATTGATACGGATGATCGCATTACACGATTGAAGACAAAGGTACGAAAGGCAGAAGAGGATATTTATCTCAACTATGAAGACATTCAACGTATCGAAGGTGTACAGAAGAACCTTATTGGAAGTATCAATGAGCGTCTGGATGACACCATTGCATGGAGGGATGAACTTGTCGATGATATGTTGGAATATGAAAATAAGATGTATGAGTTGCAGTCAACACAAAAAGACCTCGTTTCTGGACAACAATATCTTGTTACGGAAATGATGGAAAGAACCGACAACAATGTGAAAAATGAAGTTATTTACAGGATCCAAGAACAAGTTGATAATATGAATGCTGCGATTTCATCACAGGATACGCAACTGAATGGACTAGAGAAGTATGTTTCAACTACGAGGGATATGTTGTTAAAACGCGCGAATGAAACGAACATCATGATTGACGAATTGACAAGCTATGTTGGATCTTTGTCAAACCAGGTTTCAAGTGCAAACAGGGATATTGATGATTTGATGTGGCAGTGTAAATCAAATCAGGATGTGTGTGACTATTCGGAGTATAAGTGTAATGACTTTGAATCACGCTTGAAACATGTCGAGGAGGACATTCGTTATACGGATGAAACCATGAACGATCTAGTTGATAAACTGAAGTCAGTTACAAGAGTGACGAACGCCCATAGTATGCGAATTGTTGTTGCCAATAAGAGAATTGACTCGATGGAACAAAATATGACGAATACAGTACTTAGTGTTGTTGCAGATTCAATCGAAGAGGCAATTACCGAACGTCGCGGAGACGATAATACGGAAGAAGAATCTCGGGATCAAGAGCAACAAGAGCAACAAGAGCAACCGACACTCACAACTGTTACCATTGATAATGATGAGTATGAACTTTGCAACAATGAAGAATAGGAGCGAAATTGTATGGGGCGTAATGCGTAATTGTATGGGGCATAATTGTATGGTGCGTAATTGTATGGTATTTGTGTAACTAATAAACATTTTTTTATGAGGTTTGTGTATCTGTGTTACATAGGTTATCGTTACTGATATCCTGCAGTAAGGCATATGGGTGGTGGTAAAATTGATACATAAAAAATAAATTATAATATATGTATAGAGCAATCAATAATGGGAATAAGACATTTAAACAAGTTTCTTCAACAAAATTGTCCTGGTAGTATCAAGACTATTACGTTATCAGAGTTATCAGGCAAACGCATCGCAATTGATGCAAGTATATATATGTATCGGTTTATCGCAGAAAATGGCCTCCTTGAGAATATTTACCTTATGATTTCGCTTTTTAGACATCATAACATTCATCCAATATTTGTATTTGACGGTAAACCTCCTGCTGAAAAAAATGCGGTGATTGAAACGAGAAAGCAGAATAAGCAAAAGGCGGAAAATGAGTATGTCAGGTTGGAAACAACAATAACAGATAGCACACCTGAGGTTGAAAAGAAGGAAATAAAACACGCGATGGATGCATTAAAAAAGAAGTTTATCCGAATTAGGGATTCTGATGTATTGAATGTGAAGAAGTTAATACAATCATATGGCGTACAATACATGGATGCGTCAGGAGAAGCAGACGAGTTGTGTGCAAAACTTGCATTAAAAGGGAAGGTATATGCATGCGTAAGTGAAGACATGGATATGTTCGTGTATGGGTGTCCTCGTGTAATTCGATACTTGAGTTTACTTAATCAATCTGCAATTATGTATGATATGAAGGGGATTCTCTCGTCTCTTTCTATGACAATGGATGAGTTTAGAATGATATGTGTTATTTCTGGTACAGATTATGGATATGGTGGTGGTGGTGGTGGTGGTACTGGAGGCATAGGTACTTCTAATACTGTACCTACAATGATACCCGGGAGTACTAGTAATACAAGCATCTCGTGTATTAGTACGAATGCTACTAATAATAATAATTCAGATACTGTTGACAAAAATACGACTCCTCGTGCGATAGCGGCGGCGGCAACTTCAATGTTGGGGGAACAAGATGATGACTTTAATGTATTGATGGATATTTGTGGCAATATTGTTTCACAAGATATTGGGAGTAAAAAGGAGAAAACATGTAATAGTAAAAGAAAACCAGTTCCTAGAAACATATTCAATTCAATTGAGTATTTCAAAAAATATAAAGACCTAGTGAAGAACAATCAGAAAGACGTCGCAAATACTGGTTTCTTTGAATGGCTTGAAACTCACTCGTCATACATCGATAACATTTGTCATATTTATTCAGTTGAACAAATGTTTGATTTACATCATATGGACTGTCCTGAACTAAAGAAACTTATAATTACAAACTCCCCTACCATTGATAAGAAAGGAATCGTTTCGATTATGACAAAGGAAGACTTCATATTTATAGATGAAGATGATGATGTAGAAGTAGTTACAGCAGTATCATGTCCTTCACAAGATACAATAAAGACAGGTACAAGTACAAGTACAAGTACAAATACCGATACTGACACATCATTAAATCATGCAATTCATCAAATCGAACATAAAGTTGCCAATGTTATAAAAAAGGAGATACATGATGATTGGAGCGAGTTTATTCTTCAGAGAAAAGAACATAAGAAACAACAGTTGCAACTAGAGAGGCAGCGTTATATTGAAACATATGGCGTGGATCTATCATCAACAATTGGTTTTACTGGGATAAGAGGAAGTGGACGGGGTAACCCAGTAAATCATATGAATAAACTTACCCCATCGATTCGAATGAAAAACTCACGGCTTTATACAAATATTGAAAATGGGTCGTATATTTACTCTGATTGTACCCCGTCGCAATATGAAGTGAATATGGAGATGTGATACACTGACATTTGATAGGATACGTGATGTGTAAAAAGTATTTGAATATACTTAACGTAAAATATATATAATAATCATGATGTTGTTATAATTATTATATTTTTTTGTTTTGTTTTGTTTTGTTTAAAAAATGATGCCAACCTTTTATGTGTTTTTTATATTTATTGCATCATTGTTCTCTCCAATCGGTCACCGATTTATTAAGAAGAGGCAGCAGCAGGAGCCTTAACACTCTTGGCGAAGTGGATAGACATGTACTTCTGAAGGTTGAAGTAAGTCAACTCCTCGCCCTTCTTCAACTTGAGAAGAGAAGCAAGCTTGGCATCAGGGTTGATCTTGCGACCATTCTCCTTATCCTGAAGACCCTTCTCGCGGATGTAGGCATTGACCTCGCGAGTAACCTCAGTACGAGCAAGAACACTGCCGTTAGGCTTTCCGAGGAACTGAGCAAGCTCGTTGGAAATCAAAGTGGGCTTGACGAAACCAGAGGGGGCGCGGTTAGCAGCAGGCTTACGACGCTTGTTAGCCTTGTTGGCAGTGCGAAGGTCACGGGCATGCTGGCGCTCGAGTTCACGAACCTCAGTGCGAAGAGCGGAGATAACGGACTGAAGACTCTGGATCTTCTGAAGAACGTTGGTGAACAAAGAGCTGGTAGCAGAGGCGGCATCACCACCCTCAGTGGAAGAAGCAGAGGAGGCAACAGGGGCAGCGGCGGCGGCAGGAGCAGCAGTAGAAGCAGCAGGGGCAGCGGCAGCCTTGGGCTTAGACTCCTTCTTGGGAGCAGCAGGAGTAGCGGCGGCGGCGGCAGGAGCGGCGGCGGACTTAGCGGAAACTTCAGTAGAGGACTTAGCAGACTTAACCATCGTGTGATTGTATTATACACTTTATAGTGTCGTCTCTTTAAGTATTTTTTAAGGGAATATATATTATGTGTTTTCTTTCCATTATTTTCGCATCATATTTGGTCTTAATTTTCCTAAAGTTTTCAAACATGTTGTTGCCAAAATCCCCAAAAACATATAATATTTACGCATTTATCCCAGAATATACTCATATAATCGACTCATATAACCACGGTAAGGCAGATCTAGCAGGAACACTCACAACAGTCAACGATGCTAATACATAATACGCTCCAAGACATTTACTGTCATTATCCACCCCGTTCTTTATCAGGTTTTGAATAACTGAAATGTTACACTTGCGAAGTTCACCCAAATTATACACACTCATCAGGTGTGTGTTTATACCATATGATATGTTTCCATTTGGTGGACAAATCTTACACTTCATGTCATTCGATAATTCCGCACGATAATTCCATATATCCATTATCTCTCTGAAAAACCGAAGATGCTCAATACGTCCCATATTATTAAACCACGCAGGGTCTGCATAATTTCCGAGAGAGTTGATATGCTGAAATAAATCAAGTACATGTAACTCTTCTCTCTTCTCCTCCGAGAGGTCGTTTATGTCATCATTTGAAATACCTAGTTCTATTACACGCCCCACCAGCCGACTTAATCGTATCCGTTCTTTCAACTGTGCAAACATCTCATTTGGTATGTCAGACCGAGTATATGGATTCTGTATGTTAGGATAGTTATTGATTAATAAATGTAATATCGATGCAATATTGAACCCATATACAATATTATTATCCCCAGAATAGCTTATAAACTGTTCTTGTTCAATTTCCCGAATTGGCTCAAGAGAGAAAAAGTCGCTCTCATTTACACATTTGTCGCGACGCATTATCGCCTCTCCGCCACTTTTTATATACCGACGAATTAAATGCCCACGATATACTTTCTGAATCTTTCTACTTCGATTACACGATAAAAGGTATTCATATATCCTCATCGTCAATTCACTCTTATTTCCGGTCTTTTTAATATGTAGCTCATTGCATATTTCTTTTAGATCAGCGAGAGAATATGAAATCGACTTTACTATTTCATACGTTTGAATTGTTGGAATAATTAACTTTCCATCCACATCTCTTGATGATGTCTCAAATGGCTGATCCTTTCTCTTGCGAATAATACACTTCTTTTCTGACGTTGGTATACCAGATGAGTCGTGATTGGGTGAAGTTGATACTTCTACTATCTCTCCTGAACTACTTATAATTACGTTTTCTGTGACAGGTACATCGGCCACAACCTTTCGATTTCTTTTATCAGAAAGCTTTGGGGGTTTTGTTACTACTGGTTTAAGTAATGACTTGAAATAATTATATTCATTAAATGTTAATACCATGATTCGGGTTATTTATGTTTATTACGTATTTTTGCGCGGGGTTGTATAATAGCTCTGCGTAACCAAGGAGAGATTTACTCTTGATAGTAGAATATTATACTATCGTAACATTATAATTTTATATCGTAATTCATAACTATCTTCGTTATCCACTTTATCAAATACTTTTATGAAAAGTTATATAAAGTTTTTTTACTTTATTATATTATAGCGTTTTCATTTGTAGTTGCGTTTGGTTGTAATCATGAACTCGCGTTTTCTATTACTAGCAATCTCAATTGCTTTCGTTGGTGGAATCACTCTCAATACTGCTGATTCACCGAACTCAAAAGCAATCGATGTTGTGGATTCTATGAACTCACACTCTGCTATGATGGAAGGACATGCTGCATCGTCGTCGTCGCACCAGCATGTATTGACAGAAGGACATTCTTCGAGTGTCAAGAGTCACCATCATAAAGACAGAACCCGCCCGATACATACACAGGTTATAAATAGTGCGACACGAACATTGAAATCAATAGATACTCTCGATTTTGTGAGAGATTTAGATAATGATGTTCAAGAAGAATTGATGGATAATATTCAAGATGAAGAAGGTACCGACGAAGACCTTTTTGATGATGAATATGATACTGATGAAAATGAAGACATCATTGGTGGACACCAACTTGAAAACAAATTGACTCATAATGACACACATTCGGAGACGAAAGTTGTTGTTGTTGAACATACGTCTAGCCAACATATGTCATCGAGTCACTCTGAAGCCAAGGCATCGTCTCACTCTGATGCCAAGGCATCATCCCACTCTGAAGCCAAGGCATCGTCTCACTCTGACGCCAAGGCATCGTCACACTCTGAAGCTAAGGCATCGTCTCACTCTGACGCCAAGGCATCAAGTTCTATAGAATATTATGATGAACATGGTATTGAAGAAGATGAACACTTGATCGAAGTAGATGAACATTCTCTCGAAGAAGCAGAAAAATTAGACGAGGCCGATGAAAAGAAGGCCGAAGCAGATGAACATAATGCCGAGGCCGATGAAAAGAAGGCCGAAGCAGATGAACATAATGCCGAGGCCGATGAAAAGAAGGCCGAAGCGGAGACACTAGTTAAAGAAAAGGAAGATGTTGTTGTAAAAAATGATGAATCTCACATGATGAGTGATAATAAAAAGCTTCAAAAGGATGTTGAAGAATATTTAGCACATAATCATATTGCAAAGTTAAAGGCTTCTGCTTCCAAGGAATCGACTGTTGCTAAGGAATCGACTGTTGCCAAAGCATCCGCGTCTTCATCCAAGTCTTCTTCTTCAGGTGAAGATATATTATCTGAAATCTTTGGTAGACGCAGATTGTTGTCTCTCGATATTAATTCTGAACATGTAGATGATGAGGATGAAGATGACGATGAAGACTACGATGACGATGAAGAATTGATCGAGAATGATGAAGAGGATGAGGATAGCGAAGATGTTGCTCACCCTAGTTCTAGTCGTAGGTTACTCGGTCGATTTAGACGAGCAGTAAGACGCGCCGTTAGTCGCCCAGTGAATGCTGTACGTAGAATATTCCATCGTAGTCGTGGTAGGTCACCCTCTCCTTCTAACCCGAGAGCATTATCACCTCGCGTTCAACAAAGAGTCAACCGTCTTCAAGAAAGATACAACAGGTTGAATAAGCATAACTTCAAGAATAACCAGGTTAAGCAACAAAAACTCGCCAAAATCCAAAAAAGAATCGACCGATTAAAAAATGGAGGCAACAAGAAAAACAAGCCATTTGACGCCGCGACACATCAACGCCGCATGGTTCGCTTAGCAAATAGAATTAAAAAACTAAAGTCGAAAAAGTACGATAATCCGCGCGTTAAGGCACGTAAAATAAGGCGACTTCGCAATCGTCTTACTAAGATGAAGCGTCGTCTGAATAACCAACACCTCTCGGCGGCTGCTGCTGCGATTGTTTCTAACAACGAGAATAAACTTGATAAGTGGCTTACCACAAAAGAGGGCATTCATGCTAATGAGTTCTGTAAAACTCTCGGAATCAAGAATAATTTCGACGTATTTAATGGATGTCTCTTTGATATTATGACAACAAAGGACCGAGAGGTTGCAAAGGAAAGTGCGCTTGCTGCGGAAGAGTTTCGCGCTCGTGCGAAAGAGACACCCAGCAAGAAGTTTTGTGTTGCATCAGGTGATCCTCACTTTACTAATTACGATGGCGACTTTTTTCATTTGCAAGAACCCGGCATTTTTACCATTGCCAAGACGCTTGATGGCACATTTGAACTTCAAGAGAAGATGCGAAAGAATGGATCGAACCGCCCTGGTGTGCCTGCATGTATGAGTGGAGTAGTTTTTCACTATAAAAAGATGAATGTTGAAGTCGATGTCTCTCGGTTCTCCAAAGTAAAGGTGAACGGTATTGAGATGGATCTTCCCAAGGATTATACTCTGACTCTTGGTGGCGTTAAGATTCGTTATGGAAAACAGACAGTTGAATGGCGTGGATCAAAAGTTGTCAAAAATGGACTCAAGATTACTGCGGCAAGTGGTTTCTCTGCTATGATTGAGGGCGGATATTGTGGTGTGTTAGAAGTGAATGCTCCTGCACGATTCTTTGGTGGGATGAGAGGTATTTGCGGAAATGCAGATGGAAAACGTGATGTGAATGATTATCGTGGACCTTCTAATAAAGTTATGGATGTTCGTCGTGGAACAAAGAGATGGGAAATGTCTGGATATGGTGGTCCAACCTCTCCTTTGTCAAAATGGCAACTTGCATGGAAGGCGACCGGTGACTATTGCTACTTTGGAAAGGATTGTGAAGCTGGACCTAAACGCCCAGTTACTGTTCTTTCACCTGTTACTCCTGCTCCTGCTCCTGCTCCTGTCGTTGCCGCTCCTGTCGTTGCCGCTCCTGTCGTTGCGGCTCCTGTCGTTGCAGCTCCTGTCGTTGCAGCTCCTGTCGTTGCTTCTCTTTCTCCATCTGTTGCTGTTGTTTCATCTTCTTCTTCAACGTCTAGAAGCAAGAGGTCATCTTCATCTAAACGAAAGATCAACACTTCTATCTCCGAGAGAATTATCAATAATGCAGTCGCAGAACTGACTGATTCTAAGTTTGGTATATCCTCTCACCTTACTAAACTGAAAGAAACATTCTCTCGTTTGTCAATTGAAACAAAGGCCGAACAAGCCAGGTTTGAAGAAGAAAATAGGAAGGCGTATATGGATGCAGATGCCTCTCTTACCAAGGTAACCGAGAGGTTTAAGTCTATGAACAAGCATCTTATTGTTCTTCAACAACAAATGACTACCATGAATATTTCAATCCACAGACATTATTCTAAGATGATTGCCGACACTGACTATTTGCGACGATTGGATTCAATCAAGCCTGGATTTCTACGATCTCTCGATGAGGTTGGTTCAAAGGTGGGCGCGATGAAGGTCCTCATCAAGTCAAATCTGATCCCTGACGAATATCGTGTTCAAATTACCCGTTCTCTTCATAAACTTATGCGTCATTCAGTGAACATTACTGGATTTATCGCCCAAGCATTTATTAATCACTATAATAAATATCGTAACTTGATCGGAAGTGACTCTACTATTTATCAGTCAGAAATGTCTTCGCTTGAGAAGGTTGCTGAACAATACAGAATTGAGAAGATGCAGATTACAGAAGTGTCAAAGGAATATACAAATATGATGGAACTTGTTAGGAAATTGAAGTCTAGCTACGAGTCCTCTCGTACACAATCAAACGAGTTCACACAGCTCATTTCAATTATTGATGACATTCTTTCCAAGAGGAATAAGTGTTCTCCACCTCAGGCTCCAGGTCCAGCTGTTGCAGCATAGTAAAAAGTATATATAGGTAATCGATATACAATCCATCTATATAACGGATTGCATATCGCACAATGCGTAACACCATAGAGCATCACACATTGTGTCGGCATCTTATCAGAAATCGTCAGGCAATTAATGATGTGAAAAAAATTGATTTAAAGAAATAGGTCTAATACATACATCAGTCACACAACTCGTGTATTTGTATTCTGTTACATCCCTTCTCTCGCGTCAATAATGTCTCACGATTCTGCTTCTGAAATGGTTCTCGTTGGTTCTGAGTTTAACCCAGCAACCCAATCTAAGTATTCCAAGCCCAAGGTAAATAACTCAGGTGGAAAGAGCGTCGGTATCTTGAACGCTCGTACTAACACTGTACTCAATTTGTCAACCCCTCTTATGCTGACATGGGGTATCTCTGAATACGTCGATGACAAGACTGGTAAAAAGACGTATGATTTGTCGCTTCAATTCCCTAATGAGGAATATGCGACTGCTTCTGCAAAGAAGTTCCTTGATAATATCGCAGCATTTGAGAATAAGATTAAGGCTGATGCAATTGCGAACTCAAAGGAATGGTTCAGCAAGCCCAAGATGTCTGCTGATATGGTAGAAGCACTCTGGACTCCTATCCTCAAGTATCCCAAGAATAAGGATACTCTTGAGCCAGATACTACTCGCGCGCCTACTATGCGTGTAAAGATCCCCTATTATGAAGGACAGTGGAAGTTTGAACTTTATGATGTTACGAATCATAAGATCTTCCCTGATGAGAGCAACCCTGATTTGTCACCTGTCGACCTCATTGCAAAGGGAAGCAATGTTGCAGTATCGATTCAGTGTGGTGGAATCTGGTTTGCGAATGGTAAGTTTGGTGTAACCTGGAAATTGTTTCAGGCGATCGTGAAGCCGAAGGCAACCCTTATGGGTAAGTGCCATATTCGTCTAGGTGATGATGACCGTCAGCGTCTTGTTTCACAGGTAGTTCCGACTGATGCTGACGGCGGTTCTGATGACGAAGGAGTTACTACGGTTATTGCTGATAGTGATGATGAAGACACTAGTAGCAAGCAGGTTCAAGCAAAGAAAGAGGTTGCGAAGGAAATCGCAGCAGTTACTACTCCGGCGGTTGTGACTGCAGTAGAAGAGACTGTCGCTGCCTCATCTGATTCTGGTCCAGTTCAGAAGAAGAAGATTGTTCGCAAGAAGGAGTGAACAATCCTGCATGGCTACTAAAAAAGAATACGAGTGACTGATCAAACATTACTAACACACCCCCCAGGTACAAGATCCAAGGTCAAAGGTCAAAGGTCAAGAATAAATATAGGATACATGCAGTAGACAATACGCGACAGATAAGTAGACTGATATGTTGTTTATATATGATACTAACGATTTACAGGAACATATTTAATTTTTTTACTCGTAAGATGCCGATGGTGACATCGATGTGTAGTAACCAATCAGGTAAGTCCCCCCCCCATGTTTCATGCGTACTAACACTTTTAGGTACCCATGAAATGTACACACAATTACAATGATAATAATGATAATAAACATCATTATCATTATTCGTAGTACTCTCCTCCTATCTCTACATTGGCACTATACTAACTGAATGTTTGCATAAATACATCCTCGATTTGTGACATTATATGTTGATGAATAATCGATTTTGGCAATTCCATTCGATGCGACAAGTATAACCTGTTGCTTATTAGATAACGTTAGATCTTCTGCTCGTATATATACTTTTCTTGTTGTTTCAGGAATAACATATTCAATTACTTGTTTTTCAAAACATTCAAATACTTTGATACGCACGTCAAAATATATATTGTTGTTTGAATCAATAAATACATTCGGAGGAAGTTCTGGAACACACCGGACAACCAATTCTTTTGTTGTTATTTTATCGGGTTGCTGTTGTTGTTGCTGTTGTTGTTGCTGTTGCTGTTGCTCCTCCTCATTCGTATCACCGCTTGGGCTATCATTATTTACATGTATCTTATAATACAGTTCATTATGCCATAACGGAATGTAAAACTTCTTTCCTTCATAATCCAACACATACACACTGTCATCTAATAAATTGGCAAGAGAGGGATTCAATATAATCATATCATCCTGCGACACTTTATCTTTTAGTATTTGTTCTAAACTGGTTATTGTATCTTCGCTTATATGTAATACATCTTTATACTCAACTAATATATCATATATTTGAAATGCGAGATGCTTATCCATCTCTTCAAACATCTTAATTGATATATCCTTTCCATTCGAAATAATTGACTGTATTACTTTTTCGATTGCTGGGTTACTTCTGAATGTGTCGTGCAATGAAGTACTGTATCCTCCTGTGACTCCTCCTCCTCCAGTGACCTTAGAAAAGAGAGATTGCACAAATAATCGAAAAATCGACTCATACGCGTTCGAATATGAACCACTCTGAGATCCGTAATCATTCGTACGATCATTATTATCATTATTATCAATATCCATCTCTCCAAGAAGTGTTTTGTGCGCCTCATTCACTTCCGCAAACCGACGTGTTGCCTCTTCTTCGTTATTCTTATTTTTATCAGGATGATATTTTAATGCCATCATTCTATAATTTTTATTTAGTTCATCGAGAGAATACCCATATTTCAATCCCAATATTTTACGGGCTGTTCGAGTATCCATGTATGTGACCTATCAGAATAAACATCCAATTCTCTAAATGGTAAATCGGTCTATAGTTATTGTTATAATACTGCAAAAAGGTGTATGTTTTCAAGAGAATGTCAGATATAGATACAGGTTTTATGTGGTTCTCAGTTATCAACCTCTCAAGCATATAAAACACACACTCCTGTAAATCAAGGTCATATATAAGCAAATCATACAATGTATCCCGAAATGTTAGGAACTTTAAATAAATATCCGGATGAATAATAGTCTCCACAATTTTATCACACAACATTTTATACGGATTCATTAGTTGATGCACATTCGCCTTGAGAGATTTGATGTTTGAAATCTCATGGAGAGGATAATCAGAAGGTAATAATAATCCAGGTATGCAGTTATTTGTTGTTGTTGTTGTTGTTGTTGTTGTAGAAATACATGACCCTGACCCTGACCCTGACCCTGACCCAGAACATAGAGAGGTTGCACCCAATTGTACATTACCCAGGGAGGATTGAGAGACTGCAGGCATATGGTTCTGTCCATGAGAGGTAGATGACGGAGGAGATCGTAGAATACATGAACTATCTTCTTCCTCCTTATATAATCCCGACCCCCCTGATACATTCATAGAAATCTCCAAACATTTATTATACATTGCGAGAGATGGCCGCCCCAAATTAATAACATGACAGTGATTTATTATATTATCAGGTATGAAACTTATATGGTCCGTAATCAATATAAACTTAATAGTCACATTATCAATTCGTTGCATATAACTATAAAATGTATCAAGTAACTCACTATGTATTTTATTAAAATACTTACACAGTATAATTGCATTCGTATCAGTTCTTGCACTTACAACATCAATGATTTGATTATATATTTCATTCCAGATATGTTTCGAATTACACCCAAGAAGCGAGAGATCGACCTCAAAATGAACATCACTTATCTTTATAAAGAATGTCTCCTTGTTATAAATCACCGAGAGACGCTTTTCATATTTCAAATCTGAGTGACTATACTTCTGTATACACGATAACGCTTGACTATATTTTCCTATTCCCTTGGGACCATAAAATATTATGTTTTGTAAGTTTGACAGTTTATCAGGAAATGAATTATATATACTTGGCATTTCAGGATGAAGATTATATTTTGTTAAGGATTGTATATATTCCTCGAAATGTGTTTCGAAAAACTTCATTGTTTCAAGGCACTCGTTACTATATACATGATGTATCATTTATTACCTTTTTTACACGAAAAACATTATTATAATGAATTGATCCGTGTTGAAATACTACATCGCATTCAATTGAGAGATTTACAATAAATCAACTTAAACTTATTTATGGGGTCAATATAATTACTATTACTATTACTATTACTATGATGAACTTCTCTCTTCGCCCATTCCAATTTCAAGGTAAGTACATTTATTTTACTGATACAAAACAAAACACCGTTATTCCCAATAGCACATTTACTCGTATTATGTACTCAACTCCAATCATGACTATGACCGGGATTTATCTGAATATTCAGTTGTGTATTAAATCAGTTGAAAAGCATTTTAATAATTATTATTTTATGTTTGACCCGTTACAAGAACACAATAAACAAATTATTGATAGAGTTAGACTCATTGAAACAGATATTTTATCAAAATGGAGTACCACAAATAACAAAAAACAAGCTCTCAATCTCTCTAATCAACTTGAAACAGGGAATGTAAGTATATGGCTTAGTAGCGATTCAGTCGATAAAAAGCAATATCATGAGTTCATTCTTAAAATATCAGGAATATGGGAAAATGAAGACCAACAAGAATACGGAATTACATATAAGTTTATTTAGAACATGGCTATGGTTTATTGAGAGGATTTGGTATGTATGATATTACATGCGAATATCTCTCATCTTCTATCCATCAGTTGAAAAGGCACTAAGTATAATCTCATTAAACGTCATGCATACATACCCAATTACTGCAAGAATCGTAGAGAGATAAGGACCATACTTTGCAATCGCTTCATTCCTTTTAGTACTTTGAGTTGTGGATGAACATGCCGTTTGCTCAGATATAAACCCGTATATAATAAGAGCCTGAATAAACAAGAGAATACTTACACCTGTGTCTAATACAATATACATGTTAGCAACATGCCCCGAATTGATTTTATCACTATACACTGTGTTTTGAACAACCACCCATATTAATATTCCCAGGAATAATAAGATTGGCACAGTATTAAATGTTGTCATTTTCATAGTACAGTCACCTCGCTGGTCATCGTACTTTGCAAAGGTGATCGCAATAACTGATACAAGTAGAACAAGTGTTGCGCCAATCGTCAAATACAACAACTGATACGACTTAAAATATCCTCCTTGCTGTGTTTTAGACGCATTTGAATTATCTTGAATGAGAGAAAGGTCGGTTAAATTATGCTCTCCATTTTCTTGAGGGGTCGGTTCACTATACAAATACTGAAATACCATCTTTAAAATAATTGTTACAATAATGATAATCGTAAATATATTGAATGCAGGTATGAGGTCATTTGGATTTGCACGATTCCGATCAAGTTCACCGACCCCTGGCATATCACCTGTCCCTCCTCCCCATAACCCTTGTTTATATTTATGTTTCATGTGTTATTCTTACTATCAATATAGATTATATTCCATGGAACTGAGAGATTGAGAGATAATTCGATTGTATTGTTGCCCCCACCCCCGTTTAATTTACAAATATAATATTGTTTCTTATTTGTAAATTGTAAAATACTCGCAATATATAAGTAATATCCAGTTCACAACACTTCTCTAGTTAGTAGTTATAATCCATGTCTTTTAGAAACGATCATCAACTCATTGCAAGAGAACAAACATATGTTCTAGATCGCAAAACACTCACTGTTCACTCAGAAGACCGCGATATAAAGAAGTTCCCCAATTCAAATCATTTCGAGATCTACCTTCCTCAATCATACAATAATGTACAATCTATACAACTCGTAGAGTGCAACTTTCCATCGAATAATTATACATTTTGCAATGATTATCAAAATACTAAACTTTCCTTTCGCGTCGTATCATCTCCCAGAACAAATCCAGTAGTTGATTACTACTTAAACATCAATTCAACCCAATATTATAGTATCACAATTCAGGAGGGATTCTATACCCCTCAACAACTCGCACGAGAGATTCAAATAAAAATGAATCGAGCTGTGACTGAATATTTGACCGAACCTAGTCCAGGAATCAACCAGATATCCGCATCTGATGCATCCTATAACTACTTCAAAGTCTATTATGATGAAGTTGGACAGAAAATGTGGTTCGGAAATACATATGACTCATTCTTTCTCTCATTTAATCGTCGAGAGAGTTACATAGTTTCTAACTGTGAACAACCCAATGTGTGGGAACGATATACAAAATGGGGGCTTCCATCATACATTGGATTTTCTAAAGTAGAATACCCGTGCGACTCCAGTACAAACACCATGACATTTGATTATTTAGAATCAACCACTGCGTCGAAATGGCTTATACCCGATACAAGCGTTCCTGCAGGTGTCACACCAACATGTTTCTTTTTATCGTCACCATATACTGTCGGAATATTCGGCGAAACTGCAATGTATATGGAAATTGATAAATGTAATATGATGGATGAACTAAACCCATTTTCTGAAGCCACGTCGAATATGTATAATAATGATTATAACGGAACGATTAATGCGGTTTTTGCAAAAATACCAATCACTTCACACAATAATTCACAGTACTTTGATTCAAAAAATATTAACCTTGTTAACTTCTCTCATTTTTACCCGACAATTGATCGACTTCGGAAGTTAAAGTTTCGGTTTCGATATCATGATGGGAGGTTAGTCGACTTCAAAGAAACGAACTTTAACTTTACGATTGCCATTAATTGCTTGAGAGATGAAATCGCAAGAGATTTGAAGTTGCGAAAACCGGAAGTGTACTAATCACTCTGTTGTTGTTGCAACATATTCATTAATTGTTTCATTTATTTCATCCTCTGTAAATGTAAATCCGCCTGGGCCTTTTTGTAAACATTGTTTAATATCATTTTGGTTTGTTTTTCTCCAAAATGGTCCACTTGATTTACAATTTTCCTTTTCTTTATTCTTTTCAAGTTGTTGTTTTGCATCGTTGACCGCGTTGGTATCTACCTTTATTGTTTGTATATTATTACCCCAATTAATTGGGGTTGGTTTTGATTCCCTTGGTGATTGTTTATTAGGCGGTGAACTGTCGTTACCCGATGAATTATTTGTACATGATTTATATTGATTCTGTTTGAAGTCATTCAATGCTACAACCAATTTATCAACCGATGATGCATATGTTATACCACCATTATTTAACACGTTATTTACATTAACTGCAGTTATGAGTCTGTCCCCTGATGACTTTATAAGATTTCTAAGTCCCGAGAGAATACGTTGTCTTGTTTCTGTAGATTCAATGTTATAACTAGAAATAATCGGATTGACCTTACTGACAAATGCACTATCAACACGCAAATCATCACAAAAATATTTGCCACCATGTTTTACTCGTTTGGTCTTACCTGCTGTTCTACGAATACGTTTTGTATTATGCATCATAAGACATTCTCGCCCCATTAGTTTACTATACCATGCACGCAGATCGGTGACAGCATTTATAAGTTTTTTAGTAAACCAAGGCAATTCTTTTCCAATCTCACTTAAATCTTGAAATATAAAGTGTTTTACATTTGATGTCGAAATATTTGAGCTTTCTAAACAGTCCAGTACAAATGTCTGACAGTTCGCATTCCCAAACGCATCATAATGAAAAAAACCCCGATCATCTTTCTTGATATTGCGACAATTGTGTAACAAATCATTTATTGTTAACACCCCCTCTTGTTGACCCATCGGCACTTCCATTGTCTCTGTTTCATTTTTCCGAGGTATCTTATTATGCAACATAATAACATCTCTTTTTTCAAGTACAAGTATCTTTCCATTCTGTAAATAACATATAAGATATAAATGAAAAAGTTTATTATACCCATATTTCTCTTTTAGTTCATCCCACTTTCCAGCCGACGCGAGAGAGATTACTTTGTCAATCCCTGGTCCAATCGGGGTTCTTGAAACAACGATTTTTGTAATGGGTTCATTTCGAAGTATAGATATCTTACTTACCGTTTTCCTTTTTGTTTTATGTTGTTTTTGAACACGTGAGGGCGTACGTTGTCTATATTTTTTTGTTATAGATGATTTCATTGGATAATAAGATGTATTATGTATGATGTATTATGTATATATATATACATCATATATTTTACACCGTTGAAGAATTAAATCCGCCCAGCGGATATAACCTTCAACAGAGATACCAATAGCTAATTGAAATATAGCACCCCTATGGGGTGCGGTTTCAAATATTCGCTGGTATATGATAATATTATCTTCTATGACGTTGTCGTTCTTAAGAAACATGTTTTGTAATCCATGCCTTTAATATATCTATATCGCAGGTATTATAATCTCCACCATTAAATCCAGATAAAGTAATAAACTTTGGTTTCACCATCTTTGGCTTTTTATACATAATATAGTGACCATAACGTCCATTTCTTATACTACTATTCTCGTCAATCTCTCGTATAATTCCTGATGGTATAGATGTAGAAGTGGCTCGTGTGGTATCTTCATCATTCGTTACTCCTCGCGTTGTTTCAATCCATCGAACAACATTATCATATGTAAGATCTTCTTCTGATCGAATAGAACGTTGCTTTTCATCTTTTCCAACAGTAACACTTCTCTTGTTATACGTGCCATTAGAAGCCATAATCCCCTTCAGCGAAATTGTCTCTTCTCCTAACACCGCATATAATCCATATTTTCCCTTTTTTAATATGAGATCCTTACCCCGATACTTACCTAATAATACCCCCGTACCCTTGTTACTTTGCGTCTCTTCATCATCAATAAGATATGTATCATCTCTCGTATTTCCGTTATCACTTGTATCGTAATCATATTCATGTACATTGGTAAAAGGGTCAAGTAGTTCGTCAAGTGTATACTCACCTCGCCGCATTTTATTATAGTCAATATTTGAACGAACACCTTTAAATTGAACCACCTGGTTTCCATCCACTTGTTTTGTATATTTTATCACCGGTCCATACTTACCAATGATATATGTATGATGTTCATCAATCTTGTATGGCTCCTTTATTATTCCAATTTTCTTAAGTTCCTCTATCTGATTGTGAATCATATCCCGGCATTCATAACACACATCGGTCCATACCATCGCACCTGCTGCAACTTTATCTAACGCATCTTCCATTCTTTTTGTATAGTCGTAATCGAATAATGCAGCAAAGTTCGATACAAGAAACTCAGTTACCATGATTCCAACCGGTTCAATGACTAGTTTGGATGATTCGTTTCCTACCTCACGCGACACATCCAGAGAGGTTATACCTTTCTCCGGAGTTACTTCATACTCAACACACATAATTGTTTTGCCAATAATATCGCGTTTTTTCACGTAGTTGCGTGATTGAATCTTATCAATCAAACTTGAGAATGTGGATGGTCGACCAATACCGCGTTTCTCCAATATTTGGACCAGACCTGCCTCGGTATAATGCGACTTTGTGTTTCGCATGGACACCTTTGACATGATTTTTATATAAGGGAATATCGTTCCTTCTTTAATACTGGTTAGGTATGCGAACTCGCTTTCTGATGGCATTGATGATGTTCCCGAAACAACCTTCCATCCCGGCATTACAATTCTCTCGGCAGTATACCTATATTCGAGAGATGACGTGTCAAAACCAGTTACGTTGTTAATACACATCGATGTGATAACAGTTTCGCATTTTGCATCAGCCATACAACTTTCGACTGAATTGCGCCAAATCATATTGTATAAACGATGCTCTCGTGGATGACATGTCATAGGGATCGACTCTCGGGATATATCAGTCGGACGAATCGCTTCATGCGCAAGAGATGCCGCCTCCGTATTTTCAACTACCGGTATTGTTGCAACATACTCAGGATTGTTCCATTTACTGATAACATACTTTGCAACAGAATCAATAAACTCTCGACAATATGTTTTGCTGTCAGTTCGCATATATGTTATGTATCCCGACTCATACAGTGTTTGTGCTATTTCCATCGTTTCTTTCGGAGAGAATCGACATTCATTATTCGCCGCCTGCTGTAGTGTACTTGTAGTGAATGGTGTCGGTGCCTTCTTTGTCACCTTTTTCACCTCTCCTCTCTTCAATGTGTAGACCGCATTCTTCGATGTTTCTTCCAAAAACATAGACATACGATGACTGTTATCAAACTCATGGTTTAATACAAATGGAAGAGTAAGCCGAGTGAAATATGCAGTCGTCACATATACAGGGTTTCCAGGAGATGCATCAACCTCTTTTGCATTATCATATACTAGACGAACTGCCGGTGTTTGACAACGCCCAGCTGATAATCCTGCCTCCATGTTTCGAGCAATATATTCCCATAATACAGGTGATACACTATAACCTACAATAACATCTAGCACTTGTCTGGCATGTTGTGCTTTCACTAGATTCATATCAACATACCGTGGCGAGAGAATTGCGGACTTCAATGCTTGTTCTGTTATTTCATGAAATACAATTCGTTTGGTCGTTGACACAGAGAGACCGAATGCATCGCATATATGCCACGCAATCGCTTCGCCTTCTCTATCATCATCGGTTGCCAATACTACCTCTGACGCGACGGATATCTCTTGACGCATACGTGATATGTTTTCCTCCTTTGACTTCATAAATACATACTTAATTTGTATATTATCTTGTTCCTTATTTGAATGACATGCATTCTTCTTATGAAACGTAATCGACTTTAAGCCATTCTCAATCTCTCTGAAATGTCCATAGCTAGCAATACATTTAAATCCAGGCCCCAGGTATGTTTCGATCTTTTTACATTTAGCGGGAGATTCCACGATAACAAGAATATTTCCTGATTGAGGTACGTGGACTGGAACACATGATGATACAGCCGTGTTCTTTACTGTTTTCGAAGGTCTAGCAGGCATAGTAGTATGTGATGGTTTGATATTATTAAGTATCTTTTACTAATATCAATTTTACGATATGATTACAATTTTCATCGTATTTTGGTATTATTCTGTACCTGCAGCAGAAGCAGCCGCAATCTTCTTTTTATACTCCGACCATGAAACCTTCTCTGTAGCTGGGCGAGACGGCTTTGCTGCATCCGTTCGCTTCTTGTGTTCCTCGTCTAAATGCTCTGCCTTCTTTAATGCACTGTCAACGTATATTTGTTTAAGCAACTTGCCAACCTCAAATGATCCTTCATGCTGGTCAAGCTCACCTTCCTCGATCATTTTTAATACAGTCAATAAATTATGCAATATATTCAGATCAATCTCATCCTTCTTTACTTTATTGAAAATATCGGTGTAGTTATCAAATAAAAACCCACACCTTGATACACACATTGCGTCAAATTGTACGGGGTTCGATTTAGCCAGCCTAGAATAATCCTTCTTTAACTGGAGTAACTTTGCGACATCGTTACGAATTATATCGCTGTGCTTGAGAGTCCGTATTGACTCGGTATTATCCTGTGCATCATTTGCCTTTATCATCTTTTGAAGATGGAGCTTTTCGACCTCGTTCATTTTTGACATGGTTTATATGTATTGTTGTATTTTATTTTTAACTTATTTCAAACGCGGTGAAATTATATTCGATGAATAATATATATAGTTCTTTTAATAACAACAACAATATCACCAATATGAGTGATAACAATATGAGTGATAGTGATTATGCCGCCCAACCCGTTCAAGTCCCTGCAAACATCTCTTCTCCTGAAAAGGCAATCATGCTTTCCCAAGAGAAAAATGCCGAATTGAATGCGGTGAACAATTTAAGTGGTGGTCGGGGTCGCACGTACAGAAAGTCTATCTATTATATGAGACGTGCTTCTAGTAAAAAGGTTCGCAAACACTCGAGAAAGCTAAAGAATCGCAGCAAAAAGAACCGACATTCCTCTCGTCGCCAGAATATAAGCCACCGAAAGGTTTATTCTGGAGGCGAAGGTGAAGGTGAAGATGGAAGAATTGTTGTACCCCAAGCAACAAGTACATGTAGCAGTGGGGTAAATTGTCCAGGAGCGCAAAATGCTGAACTTATTTCAATAAGCAATCAGACCAAGGCGAATGCTGTGAATGATAAGTATGCCGGAGGAGGAAGGGGAAGAGGAAAAGGAAAAGGAAGAAAAACAAGGAGAGGATGAGCTATAATGAGGAGCGGTATTAGCTAATATCATGTTTTTTATTATCGCAATAATATAACCTAGGTACATCTGTCTGGCGTATATTATTGCCTGTAACTATAATCAATACAACTACAACAAAAAAAAGACATGAAAGCCGGCGATATTCTAACAAGTATATTTATTATTATCGTATTTCTCGGATTATATGTATCAAATGTTTTAGCAATTGGAATGAAAAAAGTGAAAGATAATTGGCCATTGTATCGATGTAGTCCAGCAGTTATGCCATTCGCCAGTTTCTTTGGACATGATGTCGGAACAAACTTTTTGCAATGTATTCAATCAACACAAATGGGATACATGGATTATCTGATGTTGCCAGTAAATTACATCATCGGTCTTATTAGTGTTATCGCCAAACGAATCATGAACGATATTAATCAGGTTCGTGGTTTTCTCGATAAGATGCGAAATAAGATAACTGGAATTATTCAAAATACATTTGGTGTGTTTCTCAATATTATGATTGGGTTTCAGAAAATTATGATTAGTATGAGAGATATGGTGAATAAGTTAGTTGGTGTTATGGCAACACTCATGTATGTACTCCAAGGTGCGCTTTTTACGATGGAGAGCTTATGGGCGGGGATTATGGGACAACTGGTTCGATCTCTCGGTAAAAAGTAAATAGTATACACTGCCGACCAAAATAACATAATACGAAATAAAATAATAATCTAGTGGTAATACATAATCAATCTATACAATGGCAGAAGAGAGAGGTTTAGTTATGCTGTTTCACGCAGCCGTAATCGGTGTTTTACTTTATGTTGCAATGGTCTACCTTCTTAAACAATCGGGTCCTGTTGCTGAAGACCGCAGTATTCTTATTGCTGCCGTCGTTTTAATTTACATGGTTGTGTTCGGACACGGCGCTCCTTCCATGTCCTCTGTAAATAAGAACCTCGGATTATAATGCAGCGCATTTCGTGCATACCATATATGCCATATATGCCATATATGCCAACATAATTTAGCCAGATGTTCTACATATACCAAAGTATGTACAGTATCATTGTTTATTTACTGTTCATATAATATATACATGGATACCTCCAATAAGGGGAAAGGAAATGATGCCGCAACAACAGCAACCACACCTTCAATCGCATCGCACCACCTAACCCCCATGGATATATTTGACGGATTAAATAAAATATATAAAACAGGATCCTATCTCGATAAATATGGCACCTCTATACTTGAATCAGCCGTTATTGTCTTTTTCTTTTCATGCGGAATCACATATTTTATTGTTCAAAATAACCTTGACAAAGAAAAGAGAGACTGGCCATTAAACCGATGCAAACCAAACTATATGCCATTCGCTGGTCTTATTTATACTCCACCAGGAATGACTGCAAATGAATATACAAAACAAAACTTCAACTACTGCACTGCTGAAACCACAAAATCAGTATATGCTTCTGCAATGACAATGGTATACCAAATCGTCAATCAAATTACAGTTATATTTAAGAATGGACTTCAATCTATCAGTATGATTCGAGAGATATTGAATCGAATGAGAGAAGCACTATCCAAGATTATTATGATTATTTTTAACCGCATTATGAACGTGATTATTCCTCTCATGTTTATGATTATTAAAGTGAAAGACTTCATGGAAAAAATAAAGGGTATCCTGGTTACTGCAATATACACTCTCATCGGAAGCTATATGACTCTCGTTAGTCTTATTGGGGGTATTTATGAACTTTGTATAACGATTTTAATTGCTTTAGCGATTATTATTGCGGCACTATGGGCAATCCCATTCTTTGGATGGGTATTCGCACTAGTCATGACCATTATTTTTCTTCTTATTGCAATACCTCTCATTATGGTTGCAGTTTTTTCAGCACAAGTGATACGTCGAAGGGGAAGCTCTGTTCCCAAAGTAAAATAAAATAATATAGTTTTCGCGGTATTTCATAGATAATAGGGGACTAAGTGACTAAGTGACTAAGTGACTAGGTAACTAGGTGACTAGGTAATTATTTTTCTAATGGTATGTATATAATACGTTTTTGTACAAATCACATGGAGTTTAAACTTTTCGGTCTTGTTTTTCGTCTTGAAGTCGTGGTGATCTGCCTCATTTTGGGCGCGATTATCGGCGCTAACCTCTTCTGCGGATACTCTCCTCTTTCTCTTCTTGAAGGAATGGATTCTTCTGCGGCTGCTCCCGCTACTCACGCCGCTGGCTCCCATCCTCCCTCCGTTATCCCCGGACAAGATCCCAAGAAGAAGCAGTAATATTATTTAGGTGAATATTCATTTTTATCTATGTGTTATTTATATACAATTAAATAATATATAACAAACAAATGTCAACAGAGTTTCGACTTTTCGGTCTAACATTTCGTTTAGAAGTTGTAATTATATGCGTTATTCTTGGCATTCTTCTTGGTTCACACCTCTTGTGTAGTTGCTGCAGATACCCTATCTCCTCCATATTTGGTGGGTTGGTTGAAGGATACAGCATCACTGCGAATGACAAAGAAAATGTGAAGAAGGCGACCAATGATATCATCAACGCCAACCAACAAATCCAGAGCCAGTCAGTTCAAGGGTTTTCATCCATGGAAGGAAGTGTCAAAGAAGTCATGAGTAAACTCTCGGAGGGTCTTGGACTTGCCTCTTCTCAGCGTAATAAGGATGGATCAAAGGGGGTGGTCGATGTCGAACCTCGTCAAGAATCCATTGCTGAAGGAATGGCCACCATCGGGTCATCTCTTGGTGAAATGAATAACGGAGATGTTGCTGCTAGCTGGATTACCAAGGCAACTTCTTATTCATCTGACTTTGGATATATGGACCGAAACCGCGGAAGTGTTATGGAGGTCGGCACACCCGTTCCTCTTCCTGAAGGCGAACTCTTCTTCTTTGCCAACAACAAGTTTAAGCCAGAATGCTGCCCTGGTCCATACAGCACCAGCACTGGATGCGCTTGCATGAGCAAGGAGCAGATTAACTATCTGAATACTCGCGGTGGAAATCGTACTAGTGATTCTGAGTTCTAATACAATGGAACCTG
>JACCEE011300293.1_pt1 | contig 35528 bp, 38 predicted proteins | sample 7449931 | NCBI WGS metagenome assembly JACCEE01 (sample SAMN15323457, study PRJNA562643) | freshwater metagenome | isolation source: river surface water | place: USA:Blue River Watershed | collected 2017-08-19 | reverse complement strand
TCAGTGCAGCAACTGCTTCATGTGTTGTCGGCCCAACTCAAAGGGCAGCCCACGCAATACCTTTCGTGGCTGCAGGCCTCGGTGGGTCAAAGCATTCAAATGGTGTCTGTGGATGACGTGCTTTTTTGCGTGAGCGACGACAAATACACGCGCTTGCAAACCTTGAAGCAGGAGTTTTTAATTCGCAAGCCCATCAAAGAATTGGTGGAAGAACTCGACCCCAAAGTCTTTTGGCAAATTCACCGCAGCACACTGGTGAATGTCAAAGCCATAGCCGGTGTTCAGCGCGATGAGCGCGGAAGGCAAGAGGTCTTGATCAAAGGCCGGACTGAAAGATTGCCAGTAAGCCGAAGTGCTTCTCAGTTGTTTCGCGGGATGTAGTGAGGTTCTGCCAAAAAAATATTTTTATTCGCAGATTGCTTTAATCAGCTTAAAAAACAGTCATTTAGAACCCGTTTTAAATAAATCACCTGAGCTAGAGTGCTGGACGACCGGCCTGGGACTTCCTAGAATCCGCTCCCCAACCCTCAAAACTCATGCAACTGATGTGGCTTTCTGGCCCGACTGGCCAGGTTAAATCGATTTCTGTCACTGCACGCAATATTTTCATTGCTGCGGTTGCTTTGACCATGGCGTTGTTATTTATGGGGACTGCGCTTAATTGGATTGGGTTGAGAGTTGCCGTTGAATACAACCCAGATCTTGCGCGCAGTTTAGGGGGCGTCACCACCGAAGCTGAGCAGTTGCGGATGGAGTCCCATTACAGGCAAAACTTGAAGCAACTCCAAGCAAGCTTGGACCAGACCGTACAAGATGTGAAGAAGTTAGAAGCGCTCAAAAACCGATTTATGACCTTGGCCACCCCAGCCAGCTTGAAAGACAGAAGCCCTTCTTCACAAAACGCAAAAGGCGGGCCATTCGTTTTGCCCAGCTTGTCACAAAATTTGATGGAACAACTATTTCAGTTGCCCCTGCAAACTGAATTACAACAAACTGCAGCGCATGTTCAATCGGTCAATCAACTGTTGACACTACAGCAACAACATTGGATACAGCATCTGACTTGGTTGGAGGGTCTGCCCATTGGGCTTCCTATTGAGGAGGACTTTCGCTTGACCAGTGGTTTTGGTTTGCGGAATGACCCCTTTACGGGGCATTTGGCCATGCATGAGGGCATTGATTTTTCAGCCGAAGTGGGAACCCCAGTTGTTGCATCGGCCAAGGGACAGGTGGTTCGTTCGGAATGGGATGCAACTTACGGCAATGTCATTGAAATCAAGCATGCCGAAAATTTTCTGACACGCTATGCCCATCTCAACAAGCGCTTGGTTTCAAACAATACAGCGGTTCAAAATGGCACGCCTATTGGCCAAGTCGGCAACACGGGGCGATCGACGGGTCCCCATTTACATTACGAAATTTTTCAAAATGGCCGGGCAGTCAACCCACTCACGGTGCTGCCTGCCAAAGCACCCTGATTTACTCAAGGTCTAAATCAATTGAGAGGTACTATGTTCGAAAAATTCAGTAACAAATCGATGTCGACTCAATCTGAGAAATTTGACACCATCATCGGTCGGACCACCACCATTCAAGGTACTTTGTTGTTGTCTGACAGCGTTCGAATTGACGGTCGTGTGTTGGGTAATATTGAATCTGCGGCCGACTGTAAAATTGCAGTTGCCATTGGTCCAACAGGCGAAGTCACGGGCGACATCAAGGCCCACCGCGTTATGGTCGCTGGCAAAGTTTTTGGCAATATTCATGCGGTCGACCGGGTGGAGTTGCAAAAAGACTCTTTGGTGCAAGGCGACACCTCTTACGGGTCCATTGCAGTAGAACATGGCGCCAAGTTATCTGGGCTTGTCATTCAAAACAAAACCCTGGATGAGTCTGCATCGGGTGCCCACGCCGCCATTCAAAGCGCGCAGTCAACAAAAAATACCAGCTGAACCCCATTTTGGGGGGTGCCGACGCTCAAGCCTACAATGGGTCAATTTTGAGTATCATTGCGATACCAATGACTGACAAAAGTCCCATGAAACTGTTTGCATAAAATGAGCGAGTTCGGCGTGCGAGGACAAAGTTCTGCTTCTGAGTTTTTCTTCAGGGTAACCGATCGTCTCCAAATGGAGAGCTGTCTTACGGCATTGGCCAACGAAAGCAAAAGTGTTGTCATTTCTAGCCATTCCAATGAGCTAATCGACTATTACGGCGCCGCATTTGTGCGGCGAATCAAGCAAAAATTGCCGGGCAGTCAGTTAGAGGTTTTCTTGCCTCGCGATACCGAGGCCATGCTTGAGCGATTTAACCAATTGCTCAATACCCTTTCCTTGGATGTCGCAACCAAACAGCGAAGTGGCGCTAGCCCAGAAAGGGTTTGGGTGGTGCATGACGCCAACGCGATGGGTGGGCACGAAATCCAGCTTCTTACGCGCTTGATTCAACAGTTTCCGGGTGCCGCAATTAGCGTTGTTTTGATGTTCACACAGGGCAATGCGCAAGGTGAAACCATTGCCAATCAAAACAAGCAATTTATCGCTTGGACCTTGGACTTACCAACGGCTGAACAAAAACTGGCAGCTATCCAGCAAGCCAGAAAAAGTGGTTTAGAAGATGAGGCTGTTGATTTTTTCAACCGACTGACCAAATCTGCCATCAAGCGAACACCGCAACAAACAGACGTGCCCTCAGGCAGTCAAAATGAAGAGCGAGCGCCAAGCAAACAAGTGGCCGCTTCGAACCCCAGTCGAACTGGCAAAAACATGGCGCTTGGGATGGTGGTCGTTGGGCTATTGGCCATTTCTTTTGGCGTTGGCTTTTGGATGAATCCAGAAGCAGGTGACCAAGTCTTGGCACAAGCCACAAGCATGCTGAAAAGCATGACAGAACAGAACAAGGCGTCTAAGGAAGAGACAAACAACAAAGCAGAACCGACTGCGGTGTCTATTCTCAATCACGGCAACAAAGAGGTTCCGCCAGGACCACCTGCCGTTCTTCAATTAGAGCCAGACGTCGAGTTGGCGTCACAACCCGCACCGGCGTCAGCTGCTACATCGGCGGCAAGATCCAGTCCAGCGACTAATTCGGTTAGTGCTTCATCAGACGCTGCCAAGACCACAAAAAGCAAAGTCATTACCGAGCTGCCAGAGGCAGCTGTGCAAGGCAAAATATGGCTCAAGAGTTTGCCCGCAGATGGTTATGTGTTGGAGCATCAAAACTTTGCCACCGTCAAAGAAGCTCGTTCGTTCATGAAAGACAAAGAATGGTTGAGTAATGCACGCATCACCCCTGTTTTTACGGATGGGAAAGACGAAGCCAGATTTGCAGTGATGACCGGCCCGTATCGCTCAGTCGATCGAGCGAAGAACACCATCACGCGTCTGAAATTACCGACGAATGTCATCATCACATCCGTCAATATGGCGACAAATCAATCAGAGCCCAATAAGGTCAAGCCTTAATTGGGATCTTTATCAGGCCATTAGTGGACCTGCTTGATTTAGAGGGGTGACATGCCGCCCATTTTGACTTCACCCTTGATCTTTGGCGGTATCACGGTAATTGAAATGCGCCGATTCAAGGGGTTGGTTGGATCTTGAGGCATAGAGGGCACGCTGTCTCCGTAGCCAATCACCTGTGCAATGCGATCGATAGGTACTTTTTCTGCTATCAATTCGCGCCTTGCAGAGTTGGCACGTTCAGCGGACAGTTCCCAATTACCGTACCCGTTTGTACCGCCGGCATAGGCTTCAGCGTCTGTATAGCCTTCAATCTTTAATTTATGGGTAGGGCATTTGTTTGCAACAGATGCAATTTTTTGAAATTGTTTTTTAGCAAAATCAGACAAGGTTGTCCCACCGCGTTGAAACAAAGGCTCCCCCGCGTCTTTGAGGGTAATACGCAATCCCTCTGATGAGTAATCGATGTCAAAGGGCATCTTGCCAGACTGAAGACCCGCGTCGCCTTGAATCATCTCTTTCAACTCCTTGGCAACAGGTTCAATGCATGAGGTGTCAATACGCTCTCTTTTTGAAATGTTGTCAAACAGCATGACCCACACCACAATGAAAAACGCCATCAGAACTGTGACGAAGTCAGCGTAGACCAATTTCCACGAACCGTGAGTAGCTTCTTTTTTAGCTTTCTTTTGATGCCCGTTGCGCCTGTGGATGGCTTCTTTGGTTTTGGTGCCGGGACCCGGCTTGAGAGGTAGCTCAGGTAACTCAACTGTAGTAGCCGATGCCGGAGAAGGGATTGAACCCTCTGCAGTTGCGCGGTCCTTCGGTACCTCAGAAGCTTCGGGCTTCTCTTCAGCTTGTGGAACAGGGGTCGATGCCATTCATCAACCTGTCAATTTGTTGCCAGAAGTGGCCATTACGCCCTCTGCCAATTCCGTCATGGTCGGCCGTTGATCGGTGAACATGACTTTGCGACCATATTCCACTGCAATCATGGGTGAGAAATTGCTGTAGTTGGCGATCAAAATTTCTTTAACTGCCTCGTAGGGTTTGACATCGGCAGCTGCCAACTGCTCCATGGATCTGCTGATGGGCAGCATCATGGCGTAGGCGATGAATACACCTAACAAAGTGCCCACCAGGGCCGATGCAATGAGGTCACCAATATCTCCAGGGCCGATGCCTGTTTTAATGGAGGTCAAAGCGTGAACAACCCCAATAATGGCCGCCACAATACCGAACGCGGGCATACTGTCAGCCAAAGTGGCAATGGATTCAGCAGGCTCTAGTGCTTCATGGTTCATCACTTCAATTTCTTGCGCCATCACTGACTCAAGTTGACCCAGCGTAACTGTGCCGTCCATCATCATGCGGAAATAATCTGTGATGAATTCGATCAAGCGCGGACTCTTTAAAACGCTGGGGTATTTTGCAAACAGCTCACTTTGCTTGGGGTCGGAAATATCGGCCTCAATTGATAAAGCACCATCGCGTTTGATTCTTTGCAGCAACTCAAACATCAAGCAGAGCAAGCCTAAGTTGGCAGCTTTTCCGCTGTGAGAGGGCAGAAAAATTCGGAAAAACGCGCGAAACAAGCTTTTTAAATTACGCCACTTGTTGGAGGCCACCAAGGTGCCCAGCGCAGCGCCAAAAATGATGAGGTATTCCTGGGGGACCCACAACTGGTCAGAATGGCCGCCTAGCCAAATAAAGCCATAAATACAGCTCCCAAATGCAATGATCCAACCAGCGCCAATGTTCATATCAATAAAGCGGACTTTGCCGTGCTTAAATAGTAGTTAAAAATATTAGCATCAATTCTATTGGGTCGCATTACAACTTTGAAATCAGTTGGGCAGTTCAGAAGAATCGTTGCTGCAGGCTATTGGCCATCACAATTTCTGGAACAGTGAATTGGCATCCAACTTGGTCATGATGGATTGAGCGGCTTGCAGCAAAGCATTGGACTTTACCAGCCCGGCCGTTGCAGTGGCCAAATCGGTGTCGAGTAAGTTGCTGCGTTGTACTTCCACATTGTTTTTCTGCACATCAGCCGCCTCAGTGGCGGCATCTAATTGGTTTTGAAGCAGACCTGTTTTAACTTGAGCACGCGTCACTTGTTTCAAAACCAATTGTATTTTGTCCATGTCTGTCGCAGACAAAGCCGTACCTGCATTGAGCTTATCGCGGACTGACGCCATGAAAGTCATCACGTTATCCGCCATGCCATTGGGGGCTGACATCACTTCAGAGTAGCTCAAGGCTGTTTCTAGCGTGACATTGGGGGCAACCAAAACACTGGTGGGCGTAGTTGTGCGCAAAATCTGCTCGCCATTGGCATCTTTGGCCAAAGACATTTGATTCACGGTGTTGTAAAGCGTACTGGCTTGCTGTCCTAGTGTTTTGAGTCCATCAGTACCCAAAGTGCCATTGCCCGCTTGCACCATCATTTGTTGAAATTGGGTCAAAGCACGATTGATGTTGTTCAACTGAGAATCTGTGGAAGTTAAAGAGGCCGTAATGTGATTTTGATTGACGCGGAACATGGCAAATTGCGCATTGTCCAGATCAATCTGCACACCCAAGCCAGCCGCCAAAGCATCGTCCGACGCCAGTTGGTATTTGCGGCCAGAAGAAATTTGCTGTTGATACTTCACCACATCAGAGGTGTGCTGCTGCATTGAAGAAACACCACTGTCAAAGACCTGTTGGCTGCTGATTCTCATGGAAGGGGTCCTTTAAACATTAACCGGCCAACATGCCCAGCAAGGTGTCAAACATTTGTTTGCCTGTTTGCATTAACTTGCTAGAAGCGTTGTAGAGTTGTTGATACTTCACCAAATTGGCCGCTTCTTCGTCCAAGTTCACACCCGTGATGGAGGATTTCTGCTGACTTAAACTTTTTTGCAAAGCTTCATCTGATTGCTGGGTATTCTTCCAAGTGGCGATGGTAGTGGCAACGCTGCTCGTCATAAAGGTCGTCGGGGAAGTGAAGGAGTCGCGCAAATTCTGCAATGACGCTGATGCCGTGGAATCCATGTTGGTGAACTGTGATCGGTCGAAGGTACCCACCACTTTGAATTGGCGTGCATCAAACTCGGGTTTGCTGAGTGCCGCGTCTAGCGTTTGACGGTAATTGCTACTTTGAGGGTTCGTACCTTCAATTAAATCACTGTATGTGTAGGACGAACCATCCGCTTTTTTCCACAAGCCATCGAGCAAGGCTTTACCTGTCGTGTCGGTGCTGACACCTGTCAGTGCCATTCCGCCAGAGGATGTTGCCGCAAATCCAAAAATAGGTGCGATGTTGGCATTGCTTGCATTGGTGATTTGGTTGACTTTGTTGACCAATTGCGTCGCAAGCAAATTGATGCTTTTTTGAACGGTTGGCACAAAGTTTTGAATCAAATGAACGTAGGCGCCAGCTTTGCCTTCTTGCAAAATGGTTTGACCTGGAATCATCACAGAATTGCCATTGACATCGAGCAGAGGCGTGCCATTGCTTTGCTTTTGCGATACTGCTGGCATGACCAGTTTGATGTAGACAGGATTGCGCCCATCTAAGGAGGCCACCTTAATTCGCAGGTCGCTGATTGGCATGTCGCTGCGAATGACGCTAGTGCCAGCCGTGTTGGTAAAGGTGTTGGCCACTTCGCGGTCAACCAGATGCTGACCGTTTAACAAATAACTTGCCGAACCATCTTCATTGATCAAGGTGGTACCGCCCACCAATTCTTGAAGCTTGCCGACAATGCGATCGCGTTCATCGAGTAAATCGGGCGATGCTGCAGACAAGCCGGGTGTAGCTGCAGCCCTTATTTTGGCGTTGACAGAGGCAAGCTGTGGCGCCAAGGCGTTGGCCTGATTAAGCACATCTGACAAAGCTTGAGAGGCGTTGCTTGCAATTTGGCCTACCGTGTTGGCAAGTCCCCTCACTCGGTCGGCTACCAGACGCGCGTTGCCAATCAAGCTTTGTTGATAAGCCGGATTGGTGGGCTCGTTGGCAATCGAACCCGCTGCATTGAAAAAGTTACCTAGGGCCGTTGCAATAGAAGTTGCTGGCTCTGTGAGCATGGCATCCAATGGCCCCACGGCTTGTGTCAGCGCTTGGCTGTAGCTGGTTTTACTTTGCTGAGACAGCAGCTGCCCTTGCAGCAAATTGTCAAAATAACGCGTAAAGCCTTCGACAGCAAATGACGTTCCCGTGAGGTCTAGGGATGTTGGCGACAAGCCGTTGACTCGAACATTCGAAGTGCGGCGGACGTAGCCCTCTACAGATGAACCCGTCACGTTTTGTGAGGTCACCAACATGCCCGATTGCGCGGACTGAAGTCCGGCCATGGCGCTGTCGTAGAGGGCTGCTGTTCTCACTGTTTATTCCGGCGTATTTAGGGTTTTACGGCCAAGTCAGCCGACTTGATTAGCTGTGCTGCTTGAACTTGCTGGATCATTTGATGGGCCATGGCCTTGCCAAAGCCAAAACCACCTTGGGATGCCATGTTGTTGGCCAACTGCTCGTCTGCCAAACTCAAATAGGTGGCATTGCTACCGCCCTTGCTGCTTTCGCTGAAAACTGAATTGCGTATTTCACGCATCATCTGGCGCAGCAGAACAGCTTCAAAATCTTGTGCTGTCTGCTTGATCTTTTTGACTTGTGCAGAATCGATCGCAGGACTGGCCAGCGGCTTTGCAGAAATCAAACCAGAGATGATGAGCTCGGCCATGTTAGATAATTTCCAACTCGGCTTGCAATGCGCCAGAAGACTTCATGGCTTGTAAAATAGACATCAAGTCTTGCGGTGTGGCACCCAACATGTTGATGGCGCGAACCACTTGCTCCAATGATGCACCTTCTTCAACGCGAACCATTTGACCAACAGGGCCAGCATCAATGCTGACCCGCTCATTGCGTTGGTTCATGGGTCTGTTGCGGGCAATCAAAGAGCCAGGCACCACCTGGTTATTGGCCTGCACTTGGATGGTCAAATTGCCGTGTGTTACAGCAAAAGGCGCTAACTTCACCGATTGATTGACCACCACTGAACCCGTGCGTGCATTGACCACCACTCTGGCAATGTCCATCACAGGTTGAATCTCAAGTTCAAGCAATTGCGCCATCAGGTTAACGCGTTGTGCTCTTTGAACGGGTACGCGCACAGCAACGGTTCTGGCGTCTACTGCAGACACCGCATTTTGATCGCCCACGACTTTGGTCATGGCTTCAACGGCACGTTGTATTTGCGCATAGTCTGTTTTGTGGAAATTGAACTCCACAATCGGGTCCATGTCGGCTTCTGGGGCGGCTTGTTCAACAATGGCACCGCTTGGAATTCGGCCAGCAGACAATTGATTCACGGTGGTACGTGCCATGGCAGTGCTCACAGAGGCACCAGGAACCACAATTGAGCCTTGAGCTTGACCATAAACTTGGCCGTTTGCTGCCTTCAAGGGCGTCATGAGCAAAGTGCCGCCGCGCAAGCTCCGCGCGTTTGTTAATGAAGACACTGTCACGTCCATGGCTTGGCCAGGGCGAGCCAAAGCAGCCAATTCAGCTGTCACCATAACCACGGCTGCATTGCGTGCTTGGAGGTTAATACCCTGAGGAACTGCAACGCCCAAAGAATTTAACATGGTGATCACAGACTGACCTGTGACTGGGTTGGAGCCAGAGTTATCGCCTGTGCCGTCCAAGCCAACTACCAAGCCATAGCCAATCAATTGGTTGGGGCGTTGACCTGACACCACGGCCATGTCTTTCAAACGAGCTGCCATCACTTGCAGCGTGCTCATTGACAGGATCAGCACCAACAAGCATTTGGTCATTGAACGATAAGTCATGTCTGCGTCCTCAATTGGGTGAGTACTTGCTGAACAGCTTGGTCAAAAAGCCAGGATTCTGCATTTGGTCAGTAATTCCAACGCCTCTGTACTCGATGCGAGCATCAGCAACTTGCGAGGACAAAACAGAATTACCTTGCAAGGTAGCAGGCGAGACAACTCCACCAAAGCGGATGACTTCTTCTTCATGACCAACTGCCAGGCGCTTCTCACCCGCCACATTCAAATTACCGTTGGGTAAAACCTCAAGCACTGTCACAGTGATGGTGCCCAAGAATTGGTTGGAAGCAGAAGAGCCACCTTTGCTGTCAAAATTGGTGTTGCCGTTGCTGTTCAAACCGCCATTGATGGCGACGGGTGCTGAAGTGCTTCCGGTACTCAGATTGAAGCCGGCATTCACGCCATTCGAAGACATGCGACGTGCATTGGTCCCGATGTCTTTGCTGGCCCGTGTTGTTTCATTCAACATGACCGTGAGGGTATCGCCCACACGAACAGCACGCCTTTCTTCAAACAAACCTTTGTAAGTGCTTGGTGCAGGCCGTGAAGCTGGAACCAATGAACCTTTTGAAGTGGCAATTCTTTCTTGTGCATCGGGCCGCGCAGTTGTATCGCCCATGACCAAGGCTTGCTTTGAAGCAGAAGGCAAGTCTGCGCAGCCAGTCAAAATGGCCAAAATCGAAATAAGAAATGCAATTTTTTTCATCACAGTTGTCCTAATTTCTGCAGAATTTGATCGGATGCTGAAACTGACTTGGCGGTGATTTCGTAAGCGCGTTGGGCTGCAATCAAAGACACCAATTCTTCGGCCACGTTCACATTAGACTGCTCTGTGTAGTACTGGCTAATGGAGCCAAAGCCATCTTGGCCCGCAATGCCAGTTTGCGCTTCACCAGAAGACATGGTTTCGTAATACAAGCCACCACCCGCCGAGGCCAAACCTGTTGGATTGACAAAGTTCACTATGGCAATTTGATCTGCTTTGGAAGGTGCACTGGCATCTGCCGTGTAGTAGCTCACAGTACCGTCAGAGCCAATCACCACTGTCGAAGCCTTTGAAGGCACCACAATGCCAGCCGCATTGGCGCTGGTGGATGAGATGCTGCTTTGACCTAACAGGACATTGCCACTGGCCGTCACAATTTGGCCTTTGTCATTGCGCATGAAATTACCAGCGCGTGTGTAAGCTACGCCGTTGGGTGTAGATACGGCAAAAAAGCCATTGCCATTGATGGCCATGTCCAAAGGATTTTGACTTTGAACCAAAGAGCCTGCACTGTTGATACGTTGAGTTGCGGAGATGCGAGCACCATTACCTGCTTGCAAACCAGCGGGCACATAGCTGCCAGAGTCTTCATTCAGGCCTGGGCTGCGAATGTTTTGGTAGAGCAAGTCTTCAAAGATGGGGCGAACGCGCTTGTAGGCGGTGGTCGAAACGTTGGCCAAGTTATTGGAAATGGTGTCCAAGCTGGTCTGCTGCGCATCCATACCTGTTTTGGCAATCCATAGAGATCTCAACATTTTCTCGCTCCTTCATTCACGGGTGTTTAAACCCTGGACAGAGACATCAATGTCCCTGCAGTTTTCGAATTTTGCTCAGCAACTTGAACCAATCGAATGTTCAAGTCAAACAAGCGGTTTTGAGCAATCATTTGAACCATGGCTTGCGCCGCGCTCACATTGCTGCTTTCTAAAGAACCTGGTACCAAACGAATGTCGTCCAACGATGCCAAGTCTTCTGTGGAAGTAAACAAGCCGTCGGCCTGGCGCTCTAAGGTGTGGGGCGCAGGGTTGACCAACTTCAAGCGGGTCACAGGTGTTTCAAATTTTTGACCTGGCAATGTGGCGGTGATGACGCCGTTGGGTTGAATCACCACGTCTTGACTGCCCAAAGGAATTTGAATCGACTGACCTTGCTCATTCAATACATTCAAGCCAGACGAATTCACCAAATAACCTTGGGCATCTAAGTGAAACTTGCCAGCACGTGTGTAGGCTTCTTGACCATCTGCACGTTGCACTGCAAACAAACCTTCGTTTTGAAGGGCGGCATCCAAAGGATTGCCTGTCGCCGTTACTGCACCAGGCGTCCAGTCAGCGCCTGGTGTGGAATCGACCACAAAGACGCGCGAATCGGCGTTAGAACCTGTGACTGGAACAGCCCTGAAGGAGGACAACATTTCTCTGAAACCTGGCGTTTGCAAATTGGCCATGTTGTGAGACGTTGTAGCCAACTGCCCCATGGCACTTTTAGCGCCAGTCATTGCAGTGAAGACAAAACGATCAATCATGATTTAAGCCAGGTTCTAGTGAAGCGTATTGAATAATTAACCGACCATTTGCAGCGTGTCGCGCAAAGTCTGGTCAACAGCTTTTAAGCTTTGTGAGTTGGCGCTGTAAGAGCGCTGCAAAATCATCAATCGAACCAGTTCATTGGCCAGGTCAACGTTGGATGATTCGAGTGCTTGGCTGCGAATTTCGCCCAACACGCCGGTACCTGCGCGGCCCACTGTGACGCCAGTTCCGTCTTGCTCCGTGCCTGTAATGTTGGAAGCAGCAAACGCATTCTTGGCAACAGGGATCAAGCCCTCTTCATTGTCAAAACTCACCATGGCCACTTGGCCAATAAACTGTTGTTTGCCGGTGCCATAGACACCCACAATGCGACCTGCGTTGTCAACGGTGACATTGGTTAAGCGAGCAACTGCTTCTCCGTTTTGAGTGCTCTTTGTGATCTGAAACGCGCCTGCGTGAAGCTTTGTGCCTGACAAGTCAAGATCGAAAATCAGGTCAGAACTACCACCCGCTTGGTTCGTCACCCGGCTGGTCAACTTGGTGCTTGTCTTGAACATGGGGTCACCAGACAAAGAGTCCTTCACAATCGTGTCGATGTTTTGTCCACCCATGAAGCTGAGCTTTGCAACTGTTTTGTAACCTGTGCCGTTTGCGCCTTGTGTTTCGGGCAGAGCAACACGGTTTGAAAACGTTGAAGCATCTTGGTAGTCGTAAAATTTGCCATCAATCGATGCATAAACTTCCACATTCGATGTGGTGGTTGTCAAAATCTCACCCGATGTTTTTTTGTTAGTCGCACCTGTCACTGGAATTTCGGTGCCTTCAGGTGTGATCAATGTCATTGACAAAGGACGCTTGAAAGTGATGGCTGCGCCAGTGGTTGAAGCTGCGCCTATGGCGCTAGACAAAGTGATGGTATTGCCATTGATAGACGCAATGGTGGTCCCTGTGTCTGTTGAGCCCAAATAAACCTTATCGCCAACCGACAATCCTGTCGCAGAAGTCACAGCGACAGTGGTATCGGTTATCATTGTGCTGGCCGTGGTGGTGGTTGCATTGTCTTTGTTATAAAAAGAAATCGATGCGCCATTAGGTACTGTCACAGCAGCGCTGGTTGTCAAGGAAGTTGCGCCTGCCGTATAAGCTGAGACAGTAACGCCAGAATCAACGCCATTGATGAATACTTTCATCCCTGAGGTGACGGTCACAGCAGATCCAGCATTGCTCGGTGCTGCTGTCAATGTAACAGTAGTACCTGTAGATGAAGCGCTTGCTAAAGTAGAAGCCAAAGATGATGTGTTGACCCTTAGCACCGACTCTTTGTTCAAAGTAACGTTGGTCGTTCCTAAAGTATTGGGTGATGAAGATGTGCTGGGAGAATAGGTATAGCCAGTCGCGCCAGATGTAATCGACAAAGTTGAGTCTGTGATGCGGCGGTAGTACACCTCTAAGGTGTGCGAGTTGCCAGAGTTGTCAAACACAGTTTGTGTGGTTTTGTTGTTGTAAGTTGCTTGTGTGGGATCAAACGAAACGTTGGCCGTCTTGGTAAACGCTGTCGATGTCGAATCCAACATGGCAGACAAAGTGGAATTTGACGTTGCGTTGCCTGGTAAGTTGCTGGCCGGCATGCGCAGCAAGCCGTTGTTCTTGATCAGGTCATCTGTAATTTGATTGCCGTTCAAGCTGGGCTGGTAGCCCGTTAAATACATGCCGTTTTCATTGACGATGTAGCCGTTCTTGTCGACACCAAACTGGCCATTTCGCGAGTAATAAACGGCCGATGGATCGACAGTTTCTGCATTGCCTGAACCTTGCAGCAAGCGGAACATGCCTTTGCCACTGATAGCCAAATCCAAGGGATTGGCAGAATTTGTAATGGCCCCTTGAGTCATGGCACGGCGCACACCCAAAGACTGGCTACCTTGACCTGTTGCAGGTTGGTCCGAAGAATTACTGCCATTCAGGAACTGCGTTGCAAAAACATATTCGCCGGTTTTGTAGCCAATGGTGTTGGCGTTGGCAATGTTGTTACTGACCGTGTCAATGGCCAAGGAAACGTTTTGCAGTCCAGAGAGTGCGGTTGCGATATTGCTCATGTCAATGTCCTCAGGTTAATCTGTTGATTCGTTGAAAATTAAATGGCCAGCCACTTGACGATGTCAGTGCTTAAGATATTTCGTCCGTCGCTCAAACCAACTTTCATGTCGGTGCCTTCTTGGCCAATGCTGCTGACCATGGCGCCAACAAAAGTTTTGGGTGTCGAGGTTTTGCCTTGTGCATCTGTTGCAGTGAGTTCTAAGGTGTACTTGCCAGAGGCCACTTGCTTGCCAGCATCGTCACCGCCATCCCAAATGAAATCGACCACGCCTGCAGGCGTTGGACCAAAATCGATTTGGTTCACAATTTGACTGTTGCGATCTCGGATCACAGCTTTTAAGGAGTCCACCGGCGCATCAAGCTTGCCTGCCATGCCGATGGCTTGACCCGAAAAGTAAACCTCTGAGCCTTCCGCCAAAGCGGTTTTTCCAACACTCGAAGCCAAGTTCATGAAGTTGGCTGACTGCATTTGAGCCACCAATGCATTCACGGATGTGTTCAATTTGTTAATGCCATCGACTTGATTCAACTGTGCAAGTTGTGTGGTCATGGCTGCGTTGTCCATGGGGTTCATGGGATCTTGGTTCTGCAGTTGAACCGTCAGCATCTTCAAAAAATTCTTTGAAAGGTCTGCTGACGATGTGCCATTGCTGGTGCTCTGCACTGGCATTGCAGTTGGGTCGTAAACGGGAATGTTATTGATGGTAGTTGCCATGGTTGCTTCCTTTATTTGCCCAGATCCAGGGTCTTAAGCAAGAGTTGCTTGGTCGTGTTCATCATCTCAACGTTGAACTGATAAGCACGTGAGGCAGACACCATGTCCACCATTTGCTCGGCAGGGTTGACGTTGGGCATCGTGATATAGCCTTGTGGGTTGGCCAAGGGGTGACCAGGCCGGTATTCCATGCGTGGCTCAGCGGTGCTTTCTACAATGCGCGCCACTTTCACGCCTTGACCAATGCGGCCCGCGCGCTCTTCAGTTTGAAAAACCACATGGCGCGAGCGATAAGCTTGGCCATCTGCGCTGACTGCAGTTTCAGCATTCGCCACATTGGACGCAATCAAGTTAAGGCGCAAGGACTGCGCCACCAAACCCGTTGTGCCAATATCAAAAGTGCCAAGCAAGCTCATGAGGGTTGTCCTGTAATGGCTGACAAGCGCGTGCGCAATGTAGATCCCAAAAAGCTGAGTGCAGCTTCTGTGAAAAATGCGTTCTTCACAAAGTGGCCGCGCTCAATGTCGGGGTCGACTGTGTTGCCATCTAATGATGGCTGAACGCCCACGCGAAACATTTGCTTGGGTGATTGAACTGATGAGGTCATTTGAATGTGACCTTGGTGTGTTCGGTCAAGACTCACTGACGCAGGGCTGGCCTGCCCAGACAAACGCTGCATCAAGACAGATTGAAAATCAATGTCGCGTGCTTTGTATTGGGGTGTGCCAGCGTTTACCAAATTTGAACTGAGCAACTCATGGCGAAGACTGCGCAGCTTGAGGGCGGTCTCTCCAAAGTTCAGCGGGTCAAATTGAGGTACGGTGTTCACGTTAGGTCCAATAAATTCATCAAATTTCTTAGATACTTCGCAAACAGCGTGCCAACCCACTAAAACCTCTAAAAACAACAAAGTTAGGCGCTTTAAGTGGTACAAATGGCCTAAATCCAATCCTCAACTGGTTTTCTCGGCAAAATTTGCAGGCCTAACTTGTGGCTGCTTGGCAATTTATGCCGCGTCAACGCAACCTAAAGATTTGAATTGGCAGAGTCCTCAGATAGCAGTGAAGAACGACAACTAGACCCGACTGAGCGGCGGCTTGAACGCGCGCGTGAAGAGGGTCAGTTTGCGCAATCGCGTGACCTCACCACGTTTTTAGTCTTGGTGTTGTTTGCAGGCTGTCTGCTGGGTTTAGGTGGCTCTCTGATGAAGGGCTTGATTTCCCTGGTGCAGCAGGGCCTGACCTTTGGCTCTGGCCAAGACTGGCAAGACCATTTGGCTGAGTGGGCCAGCGGCCCCTTGATGAGCACCATGTTCTGGGTCTTGGCCATTGTCATTCCACTTTGGCTGGTTTCTGCCTTAGCTCCTTTGGCCATGGTGAAGTTTCAGCCTGTGTGGGCCTTTAAATTGAACCCTGATCGGCTAGACCCCTTCGCCGGACTGGGGCGCATGTTTTCTACGCAAACCCTTGCCGAAGTATTCAAGAACATTTTGAAGGTCATCATCGTTTTTGGCGTTGGTGTGTTCTATGTCATTGGTTTGGTGGGGCAGATCAGTGTTTTGTCTCGCCAAGACTTGAATCAAGCCTTGCACAACAGTGTGGGTTTGCTGGAAACGGGTCTGCTGTTGTTGCTTCTGCCAGTTTTGGTGGTGGCCGCGGTTGATGTCGCTATCCAGTGGTTCAGTTTTGCGAAGCGCATGAAAATGAGTCAAGAAGAGCTGAAACAAGAGATGAAGGAAAGCGAAGGCTCGCCTGAACTAAAAAATCGCTTGCGCCAGCGTCAACGTCAAATTGCGACTTCGCGGATGATGTCTGCATTAGAGAAAGCCGATGTGGTCCTTGCCAATCCAGACCACTATTCAGTTGCCCTAAGGTACGATGCCGAGAAAATGCGCGCGCCCATTGTGGTGGCCAAGGGAATGGACGAAATTGCCTTGATGATTCAAAGAGTGGCCAAAGAGAACCAGGTGCCTGTAGCCCGAATCCCACCGCTTGCCAGGTTGCTACACCGGCACCTGAAGGTTGGCGAGCCTATCCCCGCCCCTTTGTTTGAAGTGGTTGCCAAGGTGCTGGCCTGGGCTTATGAAATCAAACAAGCTACTGCACCCGAGGCACTGCCTTTGCCAGAAATAGGTTCTTTGCCAGACTTGGAAACCAAAACAGCGCCTTGAGTTGCAGCACCCTGCTGCCTAACACCTAAGGTGAAGTTTTGTTGGCAAAGCCTGCACGTATCAAATCAAAGGGTGATTCAAAAGCAGTTTGAACCAACTCCGAGAAGGAGGGCAGGAGCAAGACCACCACCACAAATGCAACGGGAATCATGATGGCAAAGCCGACTGAGAACAAATTCATTTGAGGGCTTACGCGCGCCAAAATGGCTTGTGTCATGTTGAACAGGAAGTAGATGACAATGGCAGGTAAGGCCAACACCAGCCCCAACGCAAATGCGTCTTGAACCAAACTCAAAATTGCTGACCAATTCCAGGCAGAGGGCCAAGTGCCCAGTGGCAATACCTTGAAACTGTTGACCAATAGTTCCAACATCACCAAGTGAATGTTCATGGTGAAGGCCAACGCCAGGGCCAATAAACCCAAAAACTCACCTACCAAACCAGATGCCAAGTTGGCGTCTTGTTGCAGGGTGGCCGCAAAACTCAAACCCGATTGCTGTGACAACACGTCTGCCAGCATGTCTACCGCTGACAAACCGACACGAACCATCCAACCCGAAGTAAGGCCCACAGCCAACTCTACAAACACCAAGGCATAGCCAGGTGGCATCTTTTCTACAGCAGGTAAATTGTCTTGCACCATGGGCATGAGTGCGAAAGCAATGACCAAGGACAACAACACGCGTAAACGCATCGGTGCTGATCGAAACGCAAACAAAGGCATGGCCATGAAGCAGCCTAAGAGCCTGACCGAAATCAGCATCCAAACTGTGACGGTCTGCGTCATCCAATCGGGGCTGATGGGGAGCATGGGCGTTGGGGCTAGGGTGAATGTGCGTGTTAGCGCAGAATTTCGGGCAACTCTTGAATGACCTCGCGCAGGTAATCCACAAAGATGGCCAAGCTAACAGGGCCAGCAATGAGCAAAACCACAGCGATCACAATGAGTTTCGGGATGAAGGCGATGGAACTTTCGTTGACCGATGTGGCCGCTTGCAGAATACCAATTACCAAACCTACGATGAGCAGGCTGATGAGAATGGGGCCACACAAAATGAATGCCATCCAAAGTGCTTTGAAGGCAACTTCAATGACAAACCCTGAGTCCATGTTAGGTCACCTTGAAACTGTTGACCAGGGAGGCGGCCAGCAAAGACCAACCGTCTGCCAAAGCAAACACCACCAGTTTGAGGGGCAGTGAAAACATCATGGGTGAAACCATCACCATGCCAAGCGACGTCAAAATGCTGGCCACTGCAAAATCGATGGCCAAAAAAGGCAAGTAAATGAGAAAGCCAAACAAGAACCCCGTTTTGATTTCAGACACAGCAAAGGCTGGAATCAAGACCGTCATGGGCACATCGGCACGCGTTTCGATGGGTTTGTCCCATAGCTTGGCAAAGAGACTTAAATCGTCTTTGTTGGTTTGACTCAACATGAATTGCTTCAGCGGTTCTGTGCCAATACTGACAGCCTCTTCAAAACCAATTTTGCCACTGGCCAAAGGCAAATAAGCATCTCGGTACATTGATTCGAGCACGGGGTTCATGACAAAAAAAGTAAGAAACACCGACAAGCCCACCAAGACCAAATTAGGCGGCATGCTTTGCAGCCCCAATGCTTGGCGCAACATCGAGAACACAATGAGGATTCGAATAAAGCTGGTCATGAGCATGAGCGCAGCCGGCAAGAAAGACAATGCCGTTAAGGCCAGCAGTGTTTGCACGGGTACGGCATACACCGTACCTGCTTTTGAACTGCTAGAGGTAACCAAGGGCAGGTTTTGCGCTGCAGCCCAGCCGCAACCCAAAAGCAGAACAAAACCTAAAAGCCATTTGAGGTTGCTGACCCTCATGCGCCGTTCTTTCCAGAAAGAAGGGTCATGAGTTGGCCTGCAAAGCCAGAAGGCAAGGTGCCATTGCCAGCCATGGGTTCAAAGTCTTCTAGCTCTGTGAGCAAGCTGATGTTTGTAGGGGTGTGGCCAATTGCCAAGATGCGATCTTGCATGCGCACTACCAGCAAACGCTCGCGGGGACCAATGGGAAAGGTGGCCAACAATTGAATTTGTCCACCGACGGCCGTGTTTTGGGTGCCTCGGCGAAACAACCAAACCACCACAGCCACCAATACCACCAATAAACTCAGCGTGACCAATCCTAGCCAAGCACCACCCCACACGGAAGAAGCAGAACTGATGGTGCCGCTGGCCAATGGCGCAGAGGCAGATTGAGCATGTGCAGCAAAGGTGGATACTCCCCAAAGCGCAAATGCGCAATGACGCTTCAAAGTGGAGGACAGTGGGGTCAATTTTTAGATTTCCGTAAACGCTCCGATGGTGAAATGATATCAGTCAAGCGGATGCCATAGCGATCGTCAACGATGACAACTTCGCCTTGTGCAATTAAACAACCGTTAACCACCAAATTCAAGGGCTCGCCCGCCTCCACGTCTAGCTCGATAACGCCGCCGTTTTGAATCGACATGAGGTCGCCCAAAGGCATTTTGGTACGGCCCAACTCAATCATGACCTTAACCGGTAGGTCCATGATCATGTCCATGTCATGGATGATGGGCTTGGCAGGGTCTGCGGCTTGGGTCGTTTCTTCGCCCCAACGGGTTAAGTCATCGGAGGGGATTTTTTCTATCTGCTGCATCACAATTCGCCTTCACTCTTCTGAATTTGATGGTCTAGCTGGCTCATGGCCTGTGCTGCACTGGCCAGATCACTTTGGGCTTGGGCGGGGATGTCTAAGTTGCCTAAGTATTGACCTTCAGTGGCGCCTTCAAAATCTTCCTTGGGGGGCGCCACAGACGGCGTTGTCATGTGTTCCACTTTGAGCGCGTAGTGGCCATTTCGAACGCCATAGCGCCCGCTGAGTAAATTCACACCATCGACCATCAGTCGCACGGGTGAAGACAAATCGATGGGCAGTACCTGACCCAAAGACAAAGACAACAGTTGCGCCACCGAGAGTTCTTTCTCGCACAAGACGGCCACAGACTCTACGGGCTTGGCATACAGCTGGTGTTGTAGGCTGCGGCTCCAGCCTGGGGGTTGACCAGAGGTTTCAGTGGCTGTGCTTGTTTCACCTGATGTGTTGCTTGCGCTAGGGGTTTGCCAGTCAAGAGCTCGTTTGGGCAAGCACAGATCGACCCTTAATTCGAGTAGGTTGAAATGGATGGCAAATTGAGCATGCAAGACCACGTCTTTGTGCGAGGTAAGCCGCACTGAGGACAATTGTTGCTCTTGCCTTAGGGTTTGCAGGCGAATGGGATAAACGGTTTGCCATGCAGCTTCGTAGGCGGTGGCCAGCGTTTCAAGCAGCCGTTGCCGAATGCCCAATTCAATGTGAGTGAGCTTGCCACTGCGTTCTCGCACGGGTATTTTGCCAGCGCCGCCAAACAAGCAATCGACGGCAGCAGAAACCCAGCGGTTGTCAAAGTTCCATGCGCAAAGGGTTTGGAGCGCATCAATTTCAAAAATTTGAATGTCTGCAAAAGATGGTGCTTCAAGCACAAACTCTTCATATGTCTTGAGCGCCATGTCGCCTGCCAAAATTTTGATTTCGGCAGGAACCAAGGTGGACATAGACTGTCGCCACTGCGTGACAAATTGCATGTGCATGGCGTCTATCTGCTCACGATTCCAGTCGTGCGAGGCGTGATTGTCAAGGCCCTCTAGCGCACCTTTTGCAAATGGAAATTGCATGTTGTCTGCTTGTGTGTTCATAAGTTTTCGCTAGGCTCAACAGCTTTAGGCGTAGAGATAAACCTGATTGGCGCCAGTTTCACGGGCTCGAAGAGCACCTGCTTCACGTGTCGACAGCGGGGTCGACATGTCGGCACCTGGTTTGCCCGATGAGTTGGCCTCATTTCTGCGGTCTTGAGCGTCTGCAAAATTAGACGCGTCCGAAGATGCAGATTGACTTTGTTGACGCATGTCGAGTTGCAATTCCAAGCCCATTTGCTGAAATTGTTCGCGCAATTGAGGCGCGCTTTGCTCTAAGCGCGTACGCGTAGAGTCGCTGACACCTTCAACCACCAACAAGGCGCCGCCGCGATCATCGAGTTTGAGCTCAATGGTGAATTTACTTTGATCGGGTGGCGTGAGTTCCATGACCACATGGCCACCGCCTTGCTTGACCATTTTTTGAATCTCTGATTGCACCGCGCCTGCATCCAGCCTGACTTCGTGCGGCAATACAGGTGCAGGACGTTCTTGTGATTGAAGCGAAATCCAATCCATGACGGTGTTCACAGGGCGCTGAGGGCCGCCCACCAAACTGCTGACAAAGCTAGAGGACAAGTCTTCTAGACTTTGAGTGGCCACACTGCTGGGTTCATCTTGAACAACCTGCGACACATCAGCAATGGGCGAACTGGGCGCTTGAGCCGAGACACTGACGGTTTCAACTCGACTTGTAGAGGCAGAACCGGCGGATATTGCGCTAACACCCTCGCTGCTGCGAGTGCTTGACACACTGCTGCTGCTTGCGGTGGTGAAGGATGTGCCAGTGCTGGCGGCCATGACCACATCGTCTTGTAGGTTGTTGGGGCCGGTTGCACCTTGCGTCAAGCTGCCAGTGGCAACTGACAGGGTATTTGAAGCTTGCGCCTGAACATTGGCGTTTGCCATGGTTGAGGCGGCATTGTTTGGGACCACCGTTTGCAAAGCTTGGTTGGCTGCTTTGAGGTTTTGCGCGTCTGTCGTGGCCAGCTTTGCATCAAAATTAAACGAAGACTCTTGAGCTTGTTGAGTTGTTTGTGCGGCCTTGGCGTCTTGGGAGGCCATGACCTGGGCGGTCGTTTGTGGCGTAACCGAGCTGAGCATTGCCAACTGATCAGTACTTGCCGCCAAGTCTGCATTAACTTGGACCGTGTCTGTACTTGCCAATTGCAAACTTACTTGTGTAGTCGCCGATGGGGTGCTGATGTTTTGCGTCGACGTTGAATCCATCGAAGCAAGGTCTGGCGCTGCCGCAGCAACAGACGGCAAGGCTTGTGCTGCTGCCGGCAAAGGTGAAGTGCCTGATTCGGGCAAACGTACCATATTGGCTTGAGACGGCGCAGCAGGTGCGCTGAGGTGGGTCACAAGCGTCTTGACCTGGTCTGACTGCACCTCTGTTGACGCATGCTTGGCAAGAGACACAGCATTTAAGTTTGAGGCGCCAAGACTTTGAGGTTTTGAGCTGGAATCGGTGGGTAACAAGTTGGCTGAAACTGTGGGCAAGCCGCGATCTGTGGGGCCTGTGGCTGCTGCATCAGACGCTTGAATGGAAGCTTGCTTTTGGACGTTTGCCGTTAATTCTGGGGCAGTATTGGAAGGAGAGCCAAAATCAGAACCAAGAGCCGTGGCCGCGCCTTGCGCTGCGGCGGACAAGGACTTGGACAGTTCTGGTCCTGTGCCTATGACATGGGCCGCGCTGTCAACCGCGTTGACGGCGCGATCGCTGTTAATAGAGGCAGGCGTTTGAACGACAGCAGACACCTGCACCGCCAAGTTGGCCGCTGCGAGTTCTGCGCCTTTTAAATTTGCGGCCAAATCTAGGTTGGTCGCGTCTTGTAATTGCAAGTCTTCAGCTTCTTGAGAGGCTGATGCGTCTGTCAAATTGGGGTTGTTGGCAATGGGGCCTGCTGTTTGAGACGCCAAGGCAAAATTTGCATCACCAACGGCATTCAAGAGAACTTCTGCCGGCAAAATTTGCAGGTCTGAAGCTTTTTTACCAGTTTCCTCTGAAGCTTCTGTGGGCAGCTTTAGCGCAGCAGCAGAGGCTTCCCCAGAGGGCAGCATGGCAGCAGCCAACTCCTCTGTAAAGCCTGCATTGGCGGCCACTGCCGCAGGGTCTAGGGCATCAGAGCTGAGGGGCTGAGTGACGACAGAAGTTGGATTGGATACAAAAATGGCCATGATTTAATTTCCCAAATTTCAACCATGTCATGCAACTTCAGTGCCACCTTGTTATTTGCTAATGGGCCGGCCTTGTAAAACGTCCTCTAGGGCTTTGTCATCTTGCTTGTCGAGCAGATGCTGGCGCTGTAATTTGCGCTTGGCCAAAAACGATTGAAGGGTTTTCAAGCGTTGGGCATCTTGCATCGCCTTGGCGAGGGTCTCTTGGCTTTGTAACTTTAAGGCCTGCACTTCTGGTTCTTGCGATTTGGCCGTGGCCCTTAGGTTCAGGCCAAAGTTGGCTTGGGTCTGCAAATTTAGAACGCTGTCGCCTTGTTGGGCCGCCTTCACCCACTGCGATTCGTATTCTTTGGCATATGACTCGACTTGCTGATTGAAGTTGCGCACACGCTCGTACTCGGCCTGCACCCTTCTAGACTGAGCAACAGACCTGTCTTTGCGTAGCTTGAGCATTTGCTGGAGAACTTCAAACACACGGCTGCTCATATTTGAGACGCCCGTGCAATGCTGCTCAAGGCTGTTACGCTGCCCGGCAAGTCAGCCACTTGATGGGATTCTTGCTGCAAGAACGTTTGAATGTGCGGCCACAAGCGCAGGGCAGCGTCCAAGTCAGGATCGCTGCCTTGCATGTAGGCACCCATGGCCACCATGTCACGGCTTCGCTCATGACGGCTGATGAGTTGCTTGATGCGCCTAGCCGCCATGACATGCTCTTGAGAAGCCACTTTGGGCATCACGCGAGAAATTGATTTTTCAATGTCGATGGCAGGGTAGTGTCCGGCATCGGCCAGCTCGCGCGATAAAAATATATGCCCATCGAGCACGCCGCGCGCCGCATCGGCAACGGGGTCGTGGACGTCGTCGCCCTCTAGCAGCACGGTGTAAAAAGCGGTGAGCGAACCCTCTGGGTGTTCGCCATTGCCCACTTTTTCTACCAGGGCGGGCAATTTGCCAAACACGCTGGCAGGGTAGCCACGTGCCACAGGCGCTTCGCCCAAGCTGAGGCCAATCTCGCGTTGTGCCATGGCGTAGCGGGTGAGTGAGTCCACAATCAACACCACGTGCTTGCCTTGGTCTCTAAACCAAGTGGCCACATCGGTGGCGTACTCGGCGCCCTTTGCACGTGCCAGTGGCGACGTATCGGCAGGGGAGGCAACTACCACAGCACGAGCTCTTGAGGCATCGTCCAATTGGTCATCGCAAAACTCGCGCACTTCGCGGCTGCGCTCTCCTACCAGTGCAATCACAATGACATCGGCCACGCAATTGCGGGTGAGCATGGACAGCAAAACACTTTTGCCCACACCAGAGCCTGCAAACAAGCCCATGCGTTGGCCGCGACCAACAGAAAGCATGGCGTTGATGGCCCGCACGCCTGTGTCTAGAGGTTCGTGAATGGGCTTGCGTTTGAGCGGGTTGGGAGAGACAAGGCGCACAAAATTGTCGCTCCAACTGGCACCACCCAATCCGTCTAGCGGTCTGCCTAAGCCATCGACCACGCGCCCTAAAAGCTGCGGACCAATGGGCACCGACGCAATGCCCTGACGCATTTGGTAGCCTTGCGCGCGCCTTTGCGGTGTGAGCAAGGGATAAACCACGGCCCCTGGCGACAGGCCTGCCATTTGGTCAAAGGCCATCAAATAGGTGGTGTCTCGCTCGAAGCCAATGCACTCGGCATCTACCCATACACCTTGGCGCGAATTTTCAACGCAAGCTTGTGCGCCAATCGACAAGGGCAAGCCTTCAACTTCTACCAACAGGCCTGAGACTCGCTTGACGCGGCCTTCTCTGACTGACAAGGGCAAGTTGGCCAGTTTGGCGCGTTGTAAGTCGACGTAGTTTTGAAAATCGGCCTGGCTCACGGCGGACTCCATCAAACAGAATCCGAGGCTTGTTGCGGCAATAAACCCAAAGCGCTGCGCACCAAGGCATCGCGTGCACTCATGCCCACATCGAGGCGCGTGCCATCTACCAGCACATAGGCAAAGCCTTTGCTTAAGTCGGCGTCTGGCCGAACCAAAGATTGGAAAGGCATGTCGGGGTGCGTTAGCAATGTTTGCCAAGCTTCAAGCTCGGCGGGTGGCACACCCACCGTTAGGTTTTCGCCGGGACGAGGCAATCGCATGAGCGCTTCTTGTACAGCCGCCACAAACACTGCACGGTCCATTTGCTCTTTGCCGGCCAAACGCAGCGCTGTTTCATAAACCCACTCTGGCAAAGCTGATTGAATGGCTTCTGGCAATGACTGCAGCTGAGCCATGATGCGATGCATGTCCTTGGACATGTGCTCTATGTCCTTCAGGCCACTTTGATAGCCTTGCTGATAGCCCAGTTGAAAACCTTCGGTACGGCCTTGTTCAATGCCTTCTTCGCGACCTTTTGCTGCGCCTTGCGCGTGGCCTTCTTGCAAGCCTTCTTGAAGACCGCGTGCATAGGCGTCTTGATAGGCTTTGCCGCGTATGGCATCGACTTCATTGACGCTGGGCAAAACCAAGACGGGATCTGGATGGCCAGTAGTGGCTGAATTTGGACCGAGATCTGAAGCGACGGGCTCGCCATCAAAGGAAGGGGGGCTCCAACGATTCATGCTCAGTTGGCCCCAGGCCCAGCATTGACGATGGCCAGAGAAATTCGCTCATCGTCTTGCATTTGTCGAGCAATTTGCACAATCTCCAATTGCTTGGCCTGAACCTCTTGCACCCGAACAGGCGGCATGCTTTCCATTTCCACACGGAATCGATCGGCTTTGCTTTTGGTGATGTTGGAGAAGAAGAACTTTTGCAAATTGGGCGTTGCGCCTTTGAGCACGACCAACATGGCATCGTCTGGCACTTCGGTTAGCAAAGTTTGAACCGCTTGAGGTGCAATTTTCATCAAGTCTTCAAACGTGAACATCCGTTCAAAAATTTGCTCGGCCAACTTCTCAGAGTGAAGGCGAATGCTGGCCAACGTGGTCTTTTCAAGGCCACCCGTGAACAGACGCAGAATTTCGGCAGCAGGTCGTGCACCGCCAATGCCGCTGATTTCGGCGGTAGAGTCGTCGCCTAGGGTGCGCTCTAACATGTCGTTCAATTCCACCAAAGCAGATGGATTGATTTGGTCAAGCAAGGCTACTCGCAATACCAATTCGTCTCGCAAGTCTGCTTCAAACAATTCCAAAACAGCTGCTGATCTTTCGGCAGGAATGAGCGACAACAAGGTGGCCGCTACTTGGGGATGCTCGGCTTGCAAATGACGTTGCAACTGTTCGTTGCTCATGCTGGTGAGCAAATCGAGCGCGGGCACGCTGCTGGCCAGTTGACTGGCCACAGAGCCACCCGCATCGCTGGCAAATTTGTCCATCAAGGCCGTAACGAAGCGTTGTGGGTCAAATGGCACTTGCTTGCGATGGGCCGTGACGTTTTTAAACTCCTCTAGGACTTGAATCATCACCTCGCGGTCGATGCTTCTGAAATTGGCCATGAGGGAAGACACTTTTTGCGCTTCGGCAGGCGTGAAGTTTTTCAGCAAAGTGCCGGCCACTTCTGGCCCTAAAGACATGAGCACAATGGCGGCCTTGGAAGGGCCATCCAGGCTGGTGTCTCTGGCCTTTTCAAGATCGGGTGATTGAAGACCTTTGCGAAGTGCGCCGCCCAATACGCCGGGTTTGAAATTAGAAACGGCCGTGTTCATGATTTGTCCTGACCCGATGAGCTGGGAGCGCCTGCTTCAGAAACCCAGGCCCGCAACAACAAGGCAGTATCGTCTGGTTGTTCGGTTGCATAGTTCGTTGCGTAAGTTACGGCATTTTCAAACTTGGCTTTGCTGGCCATCTCACGCTCGCGCATGCGTTCCATTTGCGCTTCAATCTCTCGCTCTACGCGCAGCTCTTGGGCTCGTTTGACCTCTTGCTCCATGGCCCACGACAAATCGAGCTCTTTGATCTCTTCGCGCATGCGTTGCGCGGCACGACCTTGCGGTGAGTCGGGTAAATCGGGATCGATGGGGGGCAAGGGAACAGGCCGCATCAAGGGCCGTGCAATGGCGAAGTAGGCAAACAGCAAGCCCAAGGCAATAGCGCCATAGCGGATGAGTTGCGACACAAGGTCGGGTGTTAAACGACTGGTGTCTTCAACCGCCATGGGCTCTTCCGAGAAGGGCAGGTTGGCCACGCTGACAGTGTCGCCACGTCTTTGTACAAAACCAATGGCATCTCTTACCAAGTTGTTTATTTGCTGAATCTCTTGGGGGGTGTAGGCCACAGTGCGTGCGGCATTGACCTTGGCACCCTTTTCATATTTGTAGTCGAGCACCACGGCTGCTGACACGCGCCGCAATTGGCCTTTGCTCGACTTGATTCTTTCAATGGCGCGGTCGACTTCGTAATTGACCGTCTTCTCATTTCTGCTGTTTGCATCGTCCGAGTTTGATGCGCCGGTATCTACGCTGCCCGGAGCGCGCAAGTTGTCACCCTTGGGCTCGGTGGTGATAGGCGCCCTAGCCAATTCTTGAGGCTGGTTGGTGAGCGCGCCAGGCACGCCGCCAGACCCCGCTTTACCAGTACTGGATTCAATGGAAAGTTGGCTGCGAATGGCTTGATTGGGGGGTGCGTTTTTTCCAAATGTCTCGGAAGTGCGCTCGCGCTCGTCAAAATCCAAATCGACAGAGACTTGCGCTCTGAAGCCATCTTTGCCAGCCAGCGGCTCCAAGATGGCGGCCACTCGGCGGTTTAACGCGGCTTCAAGTTCGGCGGTGTATTTGAGTTGCGACGGGTCTAGCCCTTCTTGGCGCATGGCGTTGGAGCCCAGCACGCCACCTTCAGTGTCCATGATGGAAACTTCTTGTACGCGCATGCCTGGTACAGCAGAGCTGACCAGCCTGGCAATGGCCGCAATTTGCGGACTGTCCAACATACGCCCAGGGTGGAGGGTCAAAATAACCGAAGCAGAAGGGCGCTCTTGCTCACGCACAAAGGCAGAAGGCTTGGGAACCGCCAAATGCACACGGGCTGATTTGACTTGGCCTAAAGAGCCGACACTGCGCGCCAGTTCGCCTTCCAGACCGCGCAAGTAATTGACGCGCTCTACAAATTGACTGGTGCCAAACTTTTGGTTTTCGAGCAGCTCAAAGCCTACATTGCCGGCCTTGGGCAAGCCTTGTCCAGCCAGTTTGAGGCGGGTTTCGTAAACCAATGCTTGCGGCACCGTAATGGCGCCGCCGCCCTCCGTAAACTGGTAGGGCACGTTCATCTGTTGCAAGGCTGTAATGATGGCTGCGCCATCGCCTTCGTTGACGTTTGCAAACAACACTCGGTAGTCTTGGGTGCTGCGACCCGCAGATAACACCACGCCTAAAGCCAAGACCAAGCCGGCAAAGCCAAGGCCCATGAAAATTCGCTGATTGGTATTGAGGGCTAGAAAACGTTCGCGCAAAGAGTCAAACACACCCCCTGGTGTGTTTTGCTTTGCTGCGCCGGTACCGCCCATCGACAGAACGACTGCGTCGCGATCTGGAGAGAGAGTTTTGGGAGCATCCAATTAAAGCAGTGCCTCCATATGTAGTCACATTGTTTCAAATTTTCATTGCGCAAAACCAAACATTACACAGGTGTAATGTTTCAATACGATATTTTAATCAAGCGCTTTTCCATGAAACTTTGAAGGTAACCCATTGGCCAGGGCCCTTGTGCAGGGTCAGTGTGCCGCCATGCGCTCTTGTAATTTCTTGGCACAAGCTCAGGCCCAACCCATCGCCCTTGGGCCGTTGGATGTCAGCACCCGGTTCGCTAAGGTACCGGTAAAACCTTTGAAATATGCGATCGTCTAAGCCATCGAGCGACAAATAGGTCGTGTTGGCCAAAGAAAACTCAACGACATTGTCAACCACGTGTGCTTTGAATTTAACTTGCCCTTGGGGCGGGGTGTATTTGATGGCGTTGCTGACCAAGTTGCTCAGCAACTGTTGAAATAAATTGGGATCGGCCAAAACTCGAATGTCTGGATTAAGAGAGTATTCAAATTGAATGTGAGGTGCAAAGTTCTGAATGTCTTCACCCTTGACTGCAATCAAATCAAACAACTTGACTTCCTGAAGGGCGAGTTTGAAGTTGTCGCCATCGGCTTGCGACAGCAGAACCAACTTGTTGGTAATGGAAATCAAACGTTCAACCTCGTCTGACAACATCGACAGTTGTATTTGCTCCACACTGTTGTTGGGGGCTCGGTTTAGCAAACGTTTGAGGTTGCCTCTGATCACAGTCAGTGGCGTGCGCAGTTCATGAGCAGCATCGCTAGAAAACCGAGAGGCTTGCGCATAATTCATCTGAAGCCGCTGAATCAGGCTGTTGAAATAAGCTACAAAACTTGCAAATTCAACATCAAATTTTTTGTCCGAAAGTGCGATGCCTTGACCCTTGAGTTCAATGTCTTTGAAACTATTTTTCAAATTTTGCAAAGAACGCATTACCCAGTAAGTTAAGAACCAAGTACAACACACAATATAGACCAACAATATGGGCCACATGCTGTTGACGATACTTTCGCGTGCGCTCATGATGTTTTCAAATTTATCTTGAAAGACCTTGGCGGGCACTGCAACAAACAAGTCGAGCGTCTCTTGTTTTGATTTAAAGATGACCAAAGCAACTTGGTTGGCTTGGGTTTCTGCAATTTGAATTGTGTGTTGGCGCTTGGGGTCATTCAGATCACGCCAAAGTACATTGCTTAAAATTTTTCGTTGAAATTCGTCTTCAGAGTCGCTGCGCCAAACTTGCATCTGTGCCAAATTGGGCTCTGAAAAATAATGGCCAACCTGTTTTGAAAGCTGAGGCAAGGTCGTTGAGGCCTCTTTGAGGTTCAACTCTAAGAACCCAGCAAAGCTGGCGTATTGCATCTCATGCAGCGGTTTGGAAGACGCGTTGCGAACACTGATGCGCGTCAAGATGGCAAATAAAACAATGGCCACCGTCACCAACAGAAAAAACTTCAGCTTAAAAGAGCGTGGCATTTTTCAGGATTGCGACTTAAACCGATAGCCCACACCGCGAATGGTTTCAATTGGAAAGGCAACGCCAGAGTCTGGGTTGGGGTGAGTCAATTTTTTGCGCAAGCGTTGAACCGACACATCGACCACGTTGGTGCCAGGATCAAAGTCCACATTCCATACTTGCTTCAATATTTGCTCTCTAGAAAAGATCTGTCCAGGCGACATCATCAAGCACTCTAGCAATACATATTCACGCTGCGTCAGGGTGGCTTTTTCACCTTGCCACGTGGCAACACGCGTGAAGCGGTCCAAGGCCAACTCGCCCTGAACCAGCGTCATCTCCACCTTGCCCCGTTTGTTGTTGATCAAGGCCTTGACCCGTACGATCAGCTCTTCAATGTAAAAAGGTTTGGGCAAATAATCGTCCGCACCTTTTTCAAAGCTCTTCAAACGATCGGGCAAATCGACCGAGGCCGTTAACATGATCACGGGCGTGCTGAGGCTGTTACTGCGGATTTCTTCCAAGACTTGAAAACCGTTCATCAGGGGCAGCGCCACATCCAGCAAGATGGCATCAAAGTTGAGCTGCAAAGCCGTTCGCAAGCCCCTGAAGCCATCTTTTTCAACTTGGGTTTGAATGCCCACAGCCTCAAAACTCGACGCTACCAGGTCTGCGATTTGTGCATCGTCTTCAATCAGGAGGATCTTCATCGCTTGCTTGAACAGGCCCTTAAGGAGCCTTGCCTTCAATTAAATTACTGTATATTGGACTTCAGCCTCGTTGATGTCCTCAACGAAGCCAGTCACTTTGATCGCAATCTTACTTTTATTATCAATTTCAAACCGATAAATTAACAATAGATTCAAAGATGGCAAATTCAGAAAAAGCAGCGCTTCCCGCCCAAGCCAGTGAACTTGCAGGGGCGTTTGAGCTTTTCGTAGAAGCCTCACAAGCACTGGAGCAGCAATATGCCGCCTTGAGCCGCAAAGTAGAGGACCTGAGTGCCGATCTTTTTCAGGCCAACGAGCGCCTTAATGTGCTGCTGAACGCCTTGCCTGCCGCGGTGGTACTCATTGAAAACGACAAAATAAGTCATTTCAACCAAGCTGCGGCGCAATTGGTGCCCGGCTTGCAAACGGGCGAAGATTGGTCCACGCCTACCTCCTGGAAACCTGGCCATGGCCCCGACGAATTTCACTTGAACTCCCCCACGGGTTTGCGTACTTTGCAGGCACAAAGAGTGCAAGAGGGCTTGCGCAGTGTCATTCAAATACAAGACATTACTGCCAATTTGCGCACCTTGGAAGACAACGAGCGTGTGGACCGCTTGGCCGCCATGGGCAAAATGTCGGCGGGCATTGCCCACCAACTCAGAACCCCCTTGTCTACGGCACTGCTGTATGCCTCGCACCTTTGCACGGAAGAACTAGAACTCCAGGACAGGGTTAATTTTGCAAAAAAACTGCAAAACCAGCTGATACACCTGGAAAAAATGGCTGGCGAAATGCTGCAGTTTGTGAGAGCTCGCCCCAACAAAACCCAAATTATTGCGCTGGACGATTTGGTTCAGGAAGCGGTTCAGACCTTGGAAGGCCTCTCTCAAGAAAAGCGCATTCAGTTGGAGGTGAGCTTGCAGGCTGAAAACTGCATGGTCAGCGTCGAACGACCCTCCGTGGTGTCTGCCTTCATTGCCATTCTTGAAAATGCCATTCAGTGTTCTGCCGCGGGCCAAACCATCCACGTTCAAACCCAAGCCGACCATTTGCGTGGCCAACTGCGCATCGAAGACAATGGGCCAGGCATTGCAGAAGACATGTTGCCCCGATTGTTCGAGCCCTTTGCCACCAACCGTGTGACGGGTACTGGCCTAGGACTTGCAATTGCACAAAATGCCATTCGCAGCCACCGTGGTGAAATCACGGCGCAAAACAAACCCGAGGGCGGGGCCCTGTTTGTTGTTGCCATCCCCAGCATGGCCAACCTTTAATCTGAACATTCGTCTTTAGCGTCAACCATGAATCCGTTTCAAATTCTCTTAGTCGAAGACGACGCCGACCTGCGCGAAGCCATCAGCGTCACGCTGCGCTTGGGCGGGGTAGACCACGTGGCCTTTGAATGTGCCGAAGACGCGCTGCCCGCCATCGACCCCGAAGTAGAGCAGATGTTGGTCACTGATTTTCGTTTGCCTGGCATGAATGGCTTGCAGTTGTTGGCGCAAGCCAGAGACAAGCATCCGCAACTGCCCGTGGTGGTGATGACCGCCTATGCCGACACCCAATTGGCGGTGCAAGCCTTAAAAGGCGGTGCCCGCGATTTTCTGATCAAACCCTTCATGCCCCAGCAGTTGTTGGAGGTGATTGCACGCCATCACCCCAGCCCGCCTGCGGCAAAAACTGGCGTTGATGGGGAAATAATTGCCTCCGACCCGGCAATTCTTGCCGTTAAAAACCGCTGTGAGCGGGTGGCAGGCACCGGCGCCACAGTGCTCTTAACCGGAGAATCAGGGGTTGGTAAAGATGTTTTTGCCAAACAAATCCACCAACTTTCTGGTCGCAGCAGCAAGCCTTATGTGGCCATCAACTGCGCTGCCATTCCTGACAATCTGCTGGAGTCCACGCTCTTTGGCTACGAAAAAGGCGCCTTCACGGGGGCCACCAAAGCCCAGCCAGGCAAGTTTGAACAAGCCAATGGCGGCACGCTTTTCTTAGATGAAATTGGCGAAATGCCGCTTGAGCTTCAGGCCAAATTGCTGCGTGTGTTGCAAGACCAAGTGGTCGAGCGGCTAGGCTCTATGCGCTCCGTCAATTGCGACGTGCGCATTGTGGCGGCCACCAATCAAGACCTGCAACAGCGGGTGAAAGACGGCAAATTCAGAGAGGACTTGTACTTCCGCTTGGCCGTCTTTCCCATTCGAATTCCCCCCTTGCGCGAACGCCAACAAGACATCCTGCCTTTGGCCGAGCATTTCTTGGTGCGCTACGGCCGCACCATGGGCCGACAGGGTTTGAAACTCTCTGCTCAAAGCAATCATGCCCTTCAAAGCTACCCTTGGCCAGGCAATGTGCGCGAACTGGAAAACGCCATGCAGCGCGCGCTGCTTTTGAGTGATGGTGACCTGATTGAACCCAACGACATTGAGCTGCATGGCAGTGCCCCAGCCAGTCAATTAAGCGCACCTTCGGCCAATTTGTCAGCCAATGGCACACCTCTTGCATACAGTTCAGACACTGAAAGCACAACTTCGGGCGCACAAGACATGGACTCCATCGAACGTGAGCACATTTTGAAAGTTCTGAAGCAAGTGGGTGGCAACCGAAAAGACGCCGTCAACATCTTGGGACTGTCCGAAAGAGCCCTCCGCTACAAGCTCAAGGCTTACAAAGAAGCTGGTTTTCTTTTTGATTGAATTGAATTAAGATTAAACGCATGTCAAACATCAACCTCGACGCCCTTACCAGCCAGATGAAAGTCATGGCCGATATGGCTGCGGGTCAGTTAAATTCAACGGCAACTTTGCCCAAGGCAGGCGAGCCCGATTTTGAATCTGCATTGAAAAAAGCCGTGTTGGCAGTCAATGAAACTCAAAACGTCGCGCAAGCCAAAGTGCAAAGCTTCTCCACCGGTCAAAGCAACATGACCTTGGAAGAAGTCATGGTCGACTTGCAAAAAGCCAACTTGTCTTTTCAAACCATGATTGCCGTGCGCAACCGTTTGGTAGATGCTTATAAAGAAGTGACCAACCTGCAGGTTTGAGTGCTTCGAATCAGTATTTAGATTCTTCCAACTTCTTATCTTCTTCATGAGCCCAAGCTAAGACTTGGGCGATGGCTGCATAAAGTTCGGGCGGTACCCATGCGTTCAGGTCTAGCTCCATTAAGAAAGCCACCAAGCTAGGTTCACTTCTAGTGGGAATTCCCAATTCTTTGGCTCGATCCAAAATGGCTTGTGCAATTTCACCTTTGCCTTTGCTTAAAACGCGTGGTGCTGGCGTATTCGGTTTGTAGCCAACAGCCACTGCTTGCAGAATTTCTTCATGGCCCAAGTTAGACATTGGGCGCTTCCTTGGGCAGATCATTGCCAACTGTCATGGCCACAGTGTCAGACAACGATTCAATTTTGACATCGCTCACACCCTGATTTTTCAATTCTTGAAGCAGCTCGGGTGCCAGAGTCGACCAATTGACTTTGCCCTCTCCATCTGGCTTGCCATGCGCAATGTGCAAGCTAATGTCTTGCCCCCATTGCGACCCCACAATGCGCAGTGATCCCAAATTTGGCAGTGTCACTTCCACTTTCAACATGGCGCCTTTTTCAAGCTGCCCAACTTGCTCTGGGTTGTTGAGCCAAGCATCTTCCCGAACAATTCGCATGGGCAAGCCAGGCACCAGTTCAGCTTGCCACACCATGTTGCCTTGCGTCAGCATGCGGGCTGCTTGCTCGGCCGCGTCGCTGTCTGGCTCTAGGGCAGAAACCCATTGAGCCAGTTGCGCTGCACTTGGTTCTTGAATGGGTTGGACCAGTTGTTGAAAGGCTTGTACTTCAGCATTCTTCAAAGACTCCAGCTTAGGCGTTTGCTTGGGCTCAAGCTTTCTAGGCATCCAAGCTTAATTCAGCATTTGCGCTACAAACACATTACTCTCCGCTATGGCTAGGAAAATGTTTTTAAGTTGACCCATGACGGCAGAGGCGTTGGTGCTTCTTGCTTCATTGCTCGAAGCTTTAAGCGCTGTATTTTCAGAAGCTTGCTCTGAAGCCTTTGCTATTGGCAATACCAAATTAGGCAAGTTTGAAGTGCCATTTGCATTGCCACTGGATTTGGCCAACACACCACTGAGCCAACTGGACAAACCTTGCGCTAATAATGGATGAACTTCACCCGACTTCAAAGCATCGGGGTCTGCGCCTTGAGGCTCATAGCCTGGCACAGCCGTTTTGGGTGATTTAAGTAAAGCCTCTGGCACAGGAGCTGCCATCGCTGATCGGCCAGCTTGTCCCTCGGCACCTGCAAAAACGGGCTGCGTCCATTGCAAGGCTACTCGGCTGTCTAAGGATTGCGCCTCTTCGGCAACACCGGGCACCGCAGTAACCGGCAGCACAGGAACCACCTCTAACTTCTGCGTTAGTGGCAGGTGCAGTTCTTGAACTGGTATAGGTATAAACATGGTGCCAAGCAATGATATGGCTTAGCGGCCATTTGGTAAATGCCTCTTGGCCGCTTAGGCGCGGGCTGCAAACACGGTGTTCATGCCTTTGACGCCACCCGCAGAAGCACCCACTGCTTTGTCAGACAAAGCCTTTGCAGTTGCCATGACAGGCTGCAAATACTTGGATGCAAAAGTTTCGTCTTTTTGGCCAGCGTGTTCTAACCAAGCTTCTGCCAAAGGCACAAACGCATTGATCACGCCTTGATTCATTTTAGGGTCGCGGCGCAGGCGGGCCCGAATAATTTCTTTGCCGGCCCAGTCGTAAATGAAGGCCAAGTTTTGTGCAATTTCGCCGCCTTTTTCTTTGTCCAGGCAAGACTCAAGACCGGTGGTGATCAGGTCAATGGCTTTGGTCAGTGACTCAGAGGAGTCTGTGCCTTCAGCCATTTGAATTTTGCCCGTTTGTAAATGATCAAGAAGGCGTTGGTAAACCATGGCTACAAGCTCCACTGGTTTGGCGGAAGACACAGAGGTTTCGCGCTGTGTTGCTGCATAGGTTCGGTGTGCACGCATGGTCATAAGGGTTCCTTTAACAAACAGAGGTTGCCACTAAATTCAATTGTTCTTTTGAGAGTTGGTTAGCCCATCTAGGGCACTCTTCAATGAGTCGCTGGTGCCTTGCAGTTTGAACAGCAAAGCGTCGAGTGAGGCGTATTGCGCGGTGTAGCGAGCTTGCACGCCCACCAACTTTTCTTGCAGCGCGGTTTTGCGCTTGTTCAGGTCAGACTGGGTGCTTTGCTCACTGGCAATTCGATCTTGAATCACGCCACCGCTCAGAATCATGTCGCCAATTTGGGAAGCCAAATCTGAACTGGAAGTACTTGAGTAACCAATTCGAATACCAGCCGACAAGCGAGTTTGCAAAGTACCGCTGTT
>JACCEE010626454.1_pt1 | contig 35534 bp, 32 predicted proteins | sample 7449931 | NCBI WGS metagenome assembly JACCEE01 (sample SAMN15323457, study PRJNA562643) | freshwater metagenome | isolation source: river surface water | place: USA:Blue River Watershed | collected 2017-08-19 | reverse complement strand
GGGCCTTAAGCCGGAAGATATCAGCCGGGCTGTGCAGCCAGCCTAGCCCGAAAAATTCAACAATCGTCTTTTCGCCCAACCCATCTATGTCGAGCGCTGGCCGGCTCACAAAATGCTTCAATCGCTCCACGCGTTGCGCCGGACAAATCAGCCCGCCGGTGCAGCGCACATCAACTTCGCCCTCTTCTGCCACAGCTTCAGACTGACATTCGGGGCAATGATCGGGGAAATGATAATCAGGCCGCATCTCTTCGCGCGTTAGATTATCGACAATTTGCGGGATGACATCGCCTGCGCGTTGCACGACCACCCGGTCTCCCGGACGCACGCCCAGCCGCGTGATCTCATCGCGATTGTGCAATGTAACGTTCGAGACGACCACGCCTCCCACTGTCACGGGTGTCAGGCGGCCCACCGGGGTCAACTTGCCTGTGCGGCCCACTTGAATATCAATGGCTTCCAACGTGGTTTCGGCCCGTTCGGCGGGGAACTTATGCGCAATCGCCCAGCGCGGCGCCTTGGCAACAAAGCCCAGCCGCGCCTGCCAATCCAACCGGTCCACCTTGTAGACCACGCCATCAATATCAAAGGGCAGATCTGCACGGAGCGCTTCAATGGTTCGGTAATGCGCAAGAACATCAGCCGTACTGGTCAATCGCACAAAGCGCGGATCAACGGGGATGCCCCAACTCTCAATGGCTTTAATAACATCAAACTGGGTTTCACCCGGCAGATCAGATGTTTCGCCCCAACCATGCGCCAAAAAACGCAAAGGCCGTGCGGCTGTAACTGCCGGATCTTTCTGGCGCAGCGATCCAGCCGCCGCATTGCGTGGATTGGCAAAAAGCTTACTTGCTTCAGCTTCGGCTTTGGCATTCAGGGCGGCAAAATCAGCTTTTGCCATATAAACTTCGCCCCGCACTTCAAACACCTGCGGAATATTGCCGGAAATCAGTTGCGGGATATCAGCAATTGTGCGGACATTGGCTGTTACATCTTCGCCCACTTGGCCATCGCCCCGCGTGGCGGCAAGCACCAACCGACCCGCCTCATAGCGCAGCGAACATGACAGGCCGTCAATCTTAGGCTCCGCCGTGAGCGCAACGGGGGTATCCTCTGGCAAATTGAGGAAGCGCCGCACACGGCCGACAAAATCGTCCACGTCTTCATCAGAAAAGGCATTGTCGAGGCTAAGCATCGGCTTGGCGTGCGTCACCTTTGACAAATGGCTCGCTGGAGCTGCCCCCACCTGACGATTGGGGCTGTCCGCCCGCACCAAATGCGGGAACTGCGCCTCCAATGCGGTATTTTCGCGGATTAACGCATCATAATCTGCATCCGAAATCTCGGGAGAGTCGAGCGTGTGGTAAAGCTTGTTATGCTTTGCAATCTCGCGGGCCAGCCGCATCAGCCGATTTGCCGCTTCAGCTTCCGACAGATCAAACAGGCTGCTCATGCCGCCTCCAGCAGTCGTTCAGCTTGTGCGCGTGCCTCATCGGTCACCTGCGCGCCAGAGAGCATCCGGGCAATTTCCTCGCGCCGCTCCTGCGCATCCAATTGCCGCACGCTGGTACGCGTCACGGTGCCTTCAGACGCCTTCGCAATCAGCAAATGCGCCGCCCCGCGCGCCGCCACTTGCGGACTGTGCGTCACGACCAGCAATTGGGTGCGTTCCGCCAAACGGGCCAGCCTATCGCCAATAGCAGACGCCACAGCCCCGCCCACGCCACGATCAATTTCATCAAAAATCATCGTGCCCGCGGCCCCCACTTCCGCCAAAGCGACCTTCAGCGCGAGAATGAAGCGCGACAATTCTCCACCTGAAGCAATTTTGATAAGCGGAGCAAAGGGCGCGCCGGGGTTTGTGGAAACAAGAAATTCAACACGGTCCATGCCCGCCCCAGTCCATTGGGCGGGCTCCAGTGGTTCAACTAAAGTCTGGAAACGTGCGGCGTCCAATTTCAACGGTGCCAGTTCCGCCGCTACCGCGGCATCAAGCCGTGCAGCTGCCGCCTGACGCTGGGCACTCAGCGCGCGCGCGGACGCCTCATATTGGCGGCGCGCATCAGCCAAGCCTTGCTCTAGCTTGGCAAGGCCTTCTCCACCGGCTTCAATCGCCTCAAGCTTAGTCGACAACTCGGCCGTCAGCGCCGCGAGCTCATCGGGCTGAACGCGGTGCTTGCGGGCCAACGCCCGCAAATCAAACAAACGCGCTTCATCTGCTTCCAAAGCGGCGGGATCAAAAGAGAGCGCAATCGCTGCATCCCGCAGACGATCTTCAACGACATTGCCTTCCACAATTGCGCGATCAATCGCCGCAAGTGCCTCAGCCAAGGCTGGGTGGTCGCCCGATATGCGGTCCAAAATGCGCGCGGCTTGCCGTAATTGCGACAGGCCCCCATCCGCGCCTTCTACCAGCGCGGTAATTGCCTCAAGCTCAGCTGCAATCTTTTCGCCACGCTGCATCATCTGGCGCCGCGCGGCCAAGTCTTCTTCTTCGCCTGGCTGTGGGTCAAAAGCCTGTAATTCAGCGACTGAATGCGCCAGCCATTCCCGGTCGCGCTCAGCATCTGCAAGCGCCTGGCGCGCCACTTCCAATGCCGATTCCGCCGCCCGCCACGCACTATGGGCCGCGCGCACTGCCGTCACATCCGCGCGCGCAAAATTATCTAACAAATCGCGATGGCCGCGCGGATTAATCAAACCGCGATCATCATGCTGGCCGTGAATTTCGACCAAGTGCCCGCCTAATTCACGCAGCAGTGCGGCAGAGACAGGCTGATCATTGACATAGGCTTTGCTGCCGCCATCGGCCTTCACTGTGCGGCGGACAATCAGCTCTTCACCAACGCCAAGCTCCAAATCATTGGCGCGCAGCAGAGAAATAGCAGCATCTGGAGCTGAAAAACTGGCGGTGACACTGGCTTGCAGGCAGCCTTGGCGGACCAGACCGCTATCGGCCCGGTCGCCAAGCGCCAAACCAAGGGCATCCAGCAAAATGGATTTTCCAGCACCTGTCTCGCCCGTCAGCACGCCCAGACCGGCATCAAAGTCGAGGTCAAGTGCCTCGATCAGCACGACATCGCGGATCGAGAGAGATGTCAGCATCAGCCGAGATCAACCCTTGGGAGCGTGCTTCTGCATCAGCGCATAGGCGCGCTTATACCAATCGCTCTCCGGATAATTCTTGCCCAGCACAGCTGCTGATTTCTGGGCTTCCTGCGGCACGCCCATGGCCAAATAGCTCTCCGTTAAGCGCATCAGCGCTTCTGGCGTGTGGCTCGTTGTCTCATATTGATCAATCACCGTGCGGAAACGCACTGTGCTGGCAAGCCATTGGCCGCGGCGCTGATAGAAACGGCCAATTTCCATTTCTTTGCCGGCCAAATGGTCGCGCAGCAAATCCATCTTCAAACGGGCATCTGCGGCATAGCGCGATTGCGGGTAGCGGCGCGTCAATTCTCCAAAGGCATCCACTGCCTGCTGGGTAATCTTTTGGTCCCGCGTCACATCTGAAATTTGCTCATAATAGTTCAGAGCAATCAGATAATAGGCATAGGGGGCATCCCGGTTACCAGGATGGATCGAAAGGAAGCGCTGCGCAGAGCTGGTCGATTCGGTATAATCACGCGCTAAATAATAGGAATAGGCACTCATCAACTGCGCCCGACGCGCCCAGACAGAATAAGGATGCTGGCGCTCTACCTCATCAAATAAAGCGGCGGCCAGCTTATACTGTCCCCGGTCCAACCGCGATTTTGCGGCATTATAGAGCGTCGCCACATCGCGCGCGACGTAGGATGTGTCTGCTTTGCTCCGCGTGCGGTTGCCAGCGCAACCAGCAAGCGGAAGGGCAATCATCACGGCGGCGAGGACAGCAGCGGTCCTGAAGCGGGGGCTCGACATGGCTGCGTCTTAGCCCGCCCGGCTCCGTCCGCCAAGCGCTGAGATAGGCTTTCAGTAATGCTTTGTGAGTATCCATCGGCAGAATGGCCCCTCTTGCCCCTGCCCCATTGCGCGTGCTGACACTTTCCAGCCTGTTTCCCAGCGCGGCAAAGCCGGTTTTTGGCCTTTTCGTTGCCCGCCAAACACAAGCTCTGGCGGCATTACCTCACACAGACGTGCAGGTTGTTGCGCCAATAGGGCTTCCGCCTTGGCCCGTGTCTTTGGCACGACATTATCGGGCATTGAGCCATCTCGCGCCTGCCGAGATTTGGGCGGGGCTTAAAATTTGGCGGCCGCGCTTTCGCCATTGGCCGGGAAGCGATGGCCGCTTTGATGTCGCAGCATTGGTCCAAACCCTGACCCCGCTTTTGGCAAAGATACGGCAGGATTTTCCGTTTGACGTGATTGATGCGCAATATTTCTTCCCTGATGGCCCAGCAGCCCTGGCGCTCGGCAAGCATTTTGGCGTGCCCGTTTCAATCAAGGCGCGGGGGGCAGATATTCACTATTGGGGCCATCGCCCTGTGCCCGGCAGAGCCATTTGCAAGGCTGGACAAGCCGCCGATGGGCTTTTGGCTGTCTCTGCGGCGCTTAAGGCCGATATGGTCCAACTTGGCTTCCCCGAAGATCGCATAAAGGTCCATTATACGGGCGTTGATCTGGCGCTCTTTCGCCCTCAAAACCGCGCTCAAGCAAAGGCACATTTGGGAATATATGGGCCATTAATTGCGTCGCTCGGCGCGCTGATCCCCCGCAAGCAGCAGTCCCTTGTGATAGAAGCGCTCACCGCGGTGCCCGATGCCCAGCTTGCTCTCATTGGCGATGGGCCGGAGCACGCCCGTCTCAAGGCCCTCGCACAGCAATTGGGGGTTGCTGAGCGGATCATCTGGCCAGGCGCGCTTCCCCCCGCCGATGTCGCTTTATGGCTGGCCGCGGCAGACGTAATGGCCCTGACCTCGGCCTCAGAAGGGTTGGCCAATGCATGGGTAGAAGCCTTGGCGTGTGGCACGCCCATTATCATTACAGACGTAGGTGGCGCGCGTGAGCTACTTACAGACGACAAAGCGGGGCAAATTGTACCGCAAGACGCAAAGGCCATTGCAGCTGCGATATCCAGCCTGATCTGCGATCCGCCGTCCCAGCAGCTATGCCGTTCCCGCGCCACGCGCTTCACCTGGGCCACAAATGCCCAGGCGTTGCGCGATCATCTGTCAGCGCTGGTCAGGGAATGATTCACCAATCCGCTCAGCGCCTGATTTCGAGACATCGGTTTGCACAAAGCTGTCTGAGTTCACATTCAGCCAGATCAAGACTGGCGCTGAGATGTAGAAGGACGAGAATGTCCCAATCACAATCCCCAACAACATCGATGCAGTGAAGCCAAAAATTGTATCTGGGCCAACCACAAGCAAAATGCCCAGCGTTAGGATAAGCGACAGCGACGTGGTGACGGTGCGCGAGAGCGTTTCATTAACCGACAGATTAAGCAGCGGCTCAATTTCCATCTTGCGATATTTACGCAGATTTTCGCGGATACGATCGTAGATAACAATCGTATCATTCAGCGAATAACCAATAATTGTGAGAATGGCGGCGATCACGTTCAGATCAAACGTCAAGCGCGTCAACGCGAAAAAGCCAAAGGTCAGCACCACATCGTGGAACAGGGTGATGAGCGCACCAACACCAAATTGCCACTCAAAGCGAAACCAGATGAACAGGGAAATACCAAGCATAGCCAGCGCCAAGGCAAAGCTGCCCGTGCTGAACAGCTCGCAGCCCACCTTGCCAGACACTGAGTTCACAGCGCCAATATCAACACCCGGATAGGCCTGAGTGAGTTCTAGGCGGACTTTTGAGGCTATCTTGTTCGATTGGTCGGCTGGACCATCCTTGCTGATGCCCGAACCCATGCATTTGCCAATTGGGTTCGTCGCCTCCCCTTCCAAAGGAATGCGGATGCTGACCACGCGAGGGTCCGTCATTTGCTGCAGAACGACATCGCCAACATCCATGGCCTCAAGGCGCCCGCGCAATTCGCCCATATCAACAGGCTTGGCAAAAGTGACGCGGATGGACTGGCCACCCACAAAGTCGATGCCCCAATTCAACCCGCGAACTGACACAAGCACAACGGAAGAAATCAGGAGGATAATCGAGACAGCCAAAGCCCACCAGCGATACCGCAGGAAGGAGATATTGGTGTTGTCAGGAACAAGTTTTACCGGGCGCATTGCACAAGCTTCCGTCACAAAGTCAGCGTCTTGGGCCGGTTCCGCTCAAGATATTGCGAAACCAGAAGACGCGTAAAGGTTACACCAGTGAAGACGGATGTCGCGATGCCAAGCGCCAGCACAACCGCGAACCCCTTAATCGGCCCGCTGCCAAACCAGAATAGGATGAGGGCGGAAATCACGTTGGTGATATTGGCATCAAAAATCGCCGTCGAGGCTTCTTTATAGCCAAATTCAACGGCTTGAATTGTCCGTCGACCCCGGCGAAGTTCTTCGCGAATACGCTCGTTAATCAGCACGTTCGCATCCACGGCCGCACCAATGGTCAGCACAAACCCGGCAATACCGGGCAAGGTGAGCGTCGCATTGAACACACCCATCAAGCCCAGCACCAGCACGCCGTTCACAAACAGCGCGAGCGTGGTGTAAACCCCAAAGCGGAAATAGGTGAGAACCATATAGCCGACGAGCGCGAGCGTAGCGAGAATGCCCGCAAGAACACCCTTTTCAATGGAGTCCTTGCCCAATTCAGCACTGACACTGGATTCCTCAATAACCTTGAGCGCCACGGGCAATTTGCCTGACCGCAGCGAGATGGACAGTTCATTGGCCGACTCGACCGTGAAGTTGCCTGAAATCTGTGCGCTCCCACCAAGAATGGGTTCGTTAATATTGGGCGCTGACAGAACGACCCCATCAAGAATAATCGCAAAAGGCTTGCCGACATTTTCTGATGTCGCGCGGCCAAATTTACGCCCGCCTTGGCTGTTGAATCGAATGGAGACAACGGGATTACCCGATTGCGGGTCAAAGGCTTGGCGCGCGTCATTCAACTCGTCACCAGACACCATCACACGGCGCTTGACGGCAATCTTGCCGCCTTCCAACGTTGGCAAAATCTGGCTGCCCGCAGGCGCACGGCCAGCGGCAACTTCTTGGGGATTTGCGTTCAAATCGACCAGCTTGAATTCCAGCTTCGCCGTTTTGCCCAATAGGCGCTTCAGCCCTTCTGGGTCTTGCAAGCCAGGCACTTGCACCAAGATGCGATCTGCACCTTGGCGCACAACGGTAATTTCCTTGGTGCCCTCAGGGTCAATCCGCTTGGCAACCACATTTCGTGCCGTTTCAAGGGCACTATCAATTTCATAGTTAACACCGGCCTCTGTCGGCCGCATGACAACGCGGGTCGAATCACGGACAGAGACTGTCCAATCCCGTGCGCCACCAATGCCAATCCCATTGGTTTGCTGGCGGGCCAATTCCACGGCTTGATCCAGCTGAGCAGAATTGCGCGGCAGGAACGACAATTCGCCGTTTGCCGTTGAAATATCACTAATTTCAATCCGAGGGCTGGCCCGGCGCATTTCTGTGCGAATGGTTTCTTCCATCCGCTCAATTTGCTGCTTGCGTACATCGGCCGTGTCGGCTTCCAGCAGCAAATGGCTGCCGCCGGACAAGTCGAGCCCCAAATTAATGTGCGTTTCCTTCAGCCAGCCAGGCAGCTGGTCACGCGTCTCTGGCGGCAATAGGCTGGGGACAGCTGCAACAATGCCCGTGATCGTCGCGAGGAGGACCAGCCAGACTTTCCAGCGGGGGAAATCAAGCATCTAGGTGTCAGTCGTTCGCAGGCTTGGCAGTGCCGGTATCGACGTCTGTCAACGTTGCCTTGATAACGCGAACCTTCACGCCCGAGGCAATTTCAACTTCCACCATCTTGTCTTCAACTTTGGTAACCTTGCCGACGATGCCGCCTGCCGTCACCACCTGATCGCCGCGCTTTACAGCCGCAATGAGCGCTTGATGCGCTTTTGCGCGCTTTTGCTGCGGGCGAATGATGAGGAAGTAAAAGATAAGGCCAATCAGAACAAACTGGCCAAGGAAGAAAATAGTCGAGGCCGTGCCGCCCGATGCGGCAGAGCCGCTGGCAGCTTGGGCAAATGCAGGGGTTGCGAACATGCGAATACTCTTGTCAGATCATGGCCGGCAGAAATGCCCGCCCAGAAGCCCGCGCGGTTACCAAATCCATGGCCGCCGTGCAACCAATGCGTGACAGAGATGACGGCGGATGCATTTTCTGGCACGTCCCGCCCTTGCCAAGCCGCCGGGTGCAGCGTAAAGCCGCGCCTCCGGTCGGGACGTAGCGCAGCCTGGTAGCGCATCACACTGGGGGTGTGGGGGTCGCAGGTTCGAATCCTGTCGTCCCGACCAATTATCTCAAAATGCTTTGTTTACGTGCGCCGCAGCCATCCCCTGCCCGCGCCAACAGCCCTTAATTTTCAGGCTTTTGCTTCTTCTCATCTTTATATTGGCGCATTTGCTCGGCCCAGCAGCCGGTCCAGCCGCCCGCGCCGGTGGCTGAGCAACTGCCCGTGCCCGTGCGCCCCGTATCCATCGCTGATTGCGCGCGCACAGCCCAACTTTTGTTTTGTGGGTTTTGTGAGCCTGGGCGCAATTCTTGCGGGATGCGATACCGCTCTGACTCTGGGCGGCGCGCGCAAACAATAATTTCATCGCCACTGGCATTTGTGGGGCACGGATCATTGCCAAAGATCACCAATACCCGTTCAGACCGCTGGGCCTGTGCTGGCAGAGCCGGAAACAAAAGCGGAAGCGCCACGAGGCTGGTCAGAATGAGTCGCATGCGAGAGAGTTTCTGCCTGTTTGAAGGATAAGTCCAGCCAGATGCACGCATCAGATACGCTCGGAGAGGCGAATGGCCGCGCGGCAGCCCAGCCGGATGGCGGCGGACAATAAGGGGTAAGCGGGTGCCTGCTCTGCTCCAGCTGCCAGCGCTGCATCACGATGCTCGCGCTCATCCTCGCGAAATTCGCGGATAACGCCCGCCAACTCAGCGTCATCCTCGCCCAAGGCGTCCAATTGCGCGCTATAATGCCGGTCAATTTCTGTCTCGATAGCCGCCGTACAAGCCATCGCAGCTTCCGGCCCCATCAGCGCTGTGGCCGCCCCCAAGGCATAGCCAGCGACATGCCAAAAGGGCTGTAACAGCGTTGGACGCACGCCATGCGCGGCAACCAATGCATTAAACTTGGTTAAATGAGCTTCTTCTTGCGCAGCCATGTGGCGAATCTCGGCACTCATAGGGTGCCTGTCTCCCAGCACGGCCAATTGGCCGGCATAAATCCGCTTTGCGCCATATTCCCCGGCTTGATCCACCCGGAGCATAACATTTTTTTCCGCGCGGTTCATGGCTTAGGGCTCCGCTGCATCAACAGGATCGCGATAATCGCGGCCCCTGTGAGCGAGAACAGGGCGTTATATCCCGCCAGCGAAATGCCCGCCAATGTCCATTGCGGCGTATCGCACCGAATGATCGGCGCGCTCAGAATTGCTTCTAATGACGTTCCTGCCGCCGTTGTTGTGCAGCTGGTGATGCCAGGCCACCAGCCATATTCAACGCCCGCATGAAACACGCCTATGGCGCCACTGGTGGCAATGCCCAGCGCCGCCAAGCCGACCAAAATGGCCGCAGCGCGCATATTACGTGTCCCAAAGGAAAAGAGCGCCGTTACAATCGCAAATTCGTGCGGCCAGCGCTGCCAATGGCACATCTCACACGGATAAAGCCCCCCAATATATTGGCTGCCCAAGGCACCCAGCATGAGCGCGGATGGAATGGCAAGCGCCAGTGCGCGCGCCTTGGCAAAGGACGTCATGGCCATGGGCTTATCTCCGCACCAGTTTACGTGGCGGTGCCACTGCCATCTGCGCCTTGCCTAACCGGGAAACTGTTTGCAGCGCATAATGGAGCTGGAAGTCGGTAATGCCCTTGGCTTTCAGCTCTTCCGGGGTCGCGGTGAAGCGAGGATCTGGCTTGTCGTCCGCCTCCAACACACTGTTATCGACCTTGGCTTCGTTAATCAGATGCCGACTAAGGTCAGCTTCGCGGAAGCGCGGGCGGCTCTTATAATCCGGATCACTGAGCTGCGGCACCGCAATATCGGGTTCAATCCCGCCTTCCTGCACCGAACGACCCGATGGCGTGTAATAGCGCGCTGTGGTGAGACGCAGAGCGGTCGTATCATCCAACGGAATAAGCGTTTGGACCGAGCCCTTTCCAAAAGACCGCTCCCCCATCACCAGAGCACGATGATGGTCTTGCAAGGCCCCTGCCACAATTTCAGCTGCAGAGGCTGATCCTGAATCGACCAGAACAACAATTGGCAAGCCCGCTGCCATATCGCCCGGCTGAGCGAAATAACGCTCAATATCGCGCTTATCGCGGCCGCGTTGCGAGACAACTTCAACGCGATTGAGAAACACGTCTGACACTTCGACTGCTTGATCTAACAGGCCGCCAGGATTGGAGCGCAAATCAATGACATAGCCCAAGGGCCGGCGGCCCAGCGCCTTTTCAATGGCAACCACGGCGGCACGCGTCATTTGGCCTGTTTGCTTCGAGAAGCCATTAATGTTGATGATGCCAACGCCGTCTTTGATTTCCCATTTAACGGGCTTAATCTCAATAATCTGGCGTGTAACTGTCACGTCAAACGGCTTATCCCGGCCCGGGCGAACCACAGTCAATTTAATGCTGGTACCTGGCACACCGCGCATCTGATCAACAGCCTGATCCAGCGTCCCGCCATACAGCAGCTTGCCATCTAAATGAGTGATATAATCCCCGGGCTTAATGCCCATTTTAGCGGCTGGACTATCTTCTTGCGGGGCAACCACTTTGACCGCGCCATCTTCCATCGAGACAACAAGGCCGAGGCCGCCATAATTGCCATCTGTCGTGATTTGCATCTGCTTGAAATCACGCGCATCCAGATAAGAGCTATGCGGATCGAGGCTGGCCAACATGCCATCAATCGCCCCTTTAATCAGCTGCTCATCGCTAATCTTATCGACATAGCTCATCTTCACCCGCTCATACACAGCGACAAAGCGCTCAATATCGCGGTTGATTGTAAGATCGGCAGACGCAATACCGGCTGTTGCAGCGGGAACCAATGCAACGGCAGAAACAAGCAAAGCGGCACGCAAAAATTTAGTCGCCATGTCGGGTCCTGAACTGATTTGCGGCCTCATCTACCGCGAAATCCCTGTGATTAAAACTGCTCTCTTGCACAAAGCGCTGATTACGAGACCAGCCGTGTAATATCCACCGGCTGCCCTGCACGGCGCAGCTCCACAATAACCCGCGGACTGCCCGGCCCGGCCCGGCCAATTGGTGCGCCATCGCCAACGCTTTGGCCAACCCGCACAGTCAGGCGCGACATGTTGGTAACAAGGCTGGTCCAGCCACTGCCATGATCGATAATGACAATTTGCCCATAGCCACGAAATGGACCGGCAAAGACAATCTGCCCGCGTCGAGGCGCAATAATCTGTGCCCCAGCGCGTGTGGCAAAGACCAAACCCTTGGCGCGCGCGCCGCTGCTGCCAGCCTCGCCAAGTCCCGCAACCAATTTGCCGGTGACAGGCAGACGATAAGACAGGCGATGTGGCGACTTCACTTCAGTCATGATGGGCGGCGTGGCAGAGGAAGTGGCATTCATGGGGCGCAGCAGAGGCCCGGGTAAGGCCGCCAATTGCGATATGCGCACTGACTCTTCTCCCAATTGGTCAATCAACTCAATAATATCGCGGGCTTGCTCCCCCATCGAAAGAGCTTTGTCTTGGGCTGTCATGGCCTGTTGCGAAAAGTGGAGGGACGCCGCACGATGCGCAGCTTCCATTTTGGCAAGCGCCATTTGCGCCGTAGTAAGGTGACGCTTGCTCTGCGCCAAATCCGCCAGTGTCTTTCGGGCCGCATCTTCCAGCGCACGTTTTTGGGCCAACTCAGCCTGTAATTGCCGAGTGCGATTGCGCAATTCAGGGCCAACATGCGCTAGGATAAGCTGAATATGCACAAGATCCCACAATGACCCTGGTTGCAGCAAAGCGAGGGCAGCTGGACGGCGAGCATAGCTTTGCACTGCGGCAACAAGCCGGATCGCAGGGCGCTGCCGCTCAGCCAGCCGCGCTCTCACACGTTCTCTTAGCTTCTCAATTAACAGGAGCCGCGCCTCACCCGCGCCTAAATCGGCCTCAATCTGCTGGATACGCGCCGCCAGGGCAGCTGCCTTTGCGTCTGCTGCTTTTGCTGCATCCGCTTCTGCCTTGGCGCGTATTTCAAGAAGATTGGCTGTCCGCGCGGCACGCGCCGCCTGGGCTTGCGCGACTGCAAGGGCCCGCCGCTGATCGTCAATGGACTGACCAACGGCGGGGTTCGCCCCGAAAATCGTGAGCAACGCACCAACAAAACTAGCGGAAAAACGCCCGCGCATGGAGAAAGATCAGATCCTAGCGTGCACTGGCATCCAGCTTTCCATAAGTAGCTTCAAACCCAGCTATGTCGCCACTTGCCAATAAGCGCGCCTGGTCCACAAAATTGTCGCGCGCAATGCGGCCAGCAAAGGCACCCAATTTGCTGTCAATCTGCGCGATGTCAGCCGCACTCCAGCCTGCGATCTGGCTAAACTGCGTTACGCCTAAATCTTTCAGCATGGTGTTAAGCTTGGGCCCCAGCCCCTTGATCAACAAGAGATTATCTGGGCCCTTGGCGGCAGCCTTTGCAGGTTTTGCAGCAGGTTTTGCCGCTGCGGGGGCCTTAGCGGCACTTTTTGCGGGCGCCTTAGCCGGAGCCTTAGCTGGAGCCGCTGCAGCCTTTGCAGCTGCCTTGGCCGGTGCCTTTGCAGCAGGTTTGGCAGCGGGTTTTGCCGGCGCCTTCACAGGGGCTTTCGCCGGGGTTTTCGCTGAGGCCTTTGCGGCTGGCTTTGCCGGAGCTTTGGCTTTGCTGGCAGACGCGGCCTTGGGCGCGGCTGCGGCCTTTGCAGGCTTTACGTCTTTCGCAACGCTCTTCGGCGCGGCGGCTGATTTCGCCTTGGCTGGCGCTTTCGCTTTGGGCTTTGCCGCAGCCTTGGGCGCTGCCTTCGCTTTTGGTTTAGCGGCTGATTTCGCTTCAGGCACCGCAGTTTCAGGCGCTTCACTATGCGCGACAGCATCGGGCGCCTTTGCAGAAGACCGGCCGAGCAGCGCCCATAGGACAACCAGAACAACACCCGCACCTAGGACAAGATACGGCAACATTTCAGACAATTGGGCAGACACGTTTCACTCCCCCCTTATTAACTTTATCCAACACCCTTTACATCGCGGCATACTGAGCTGGCAATTGGGGGCCATGCAAGATGCGCAGAGCATAAGGGCTGGCGTCCCTTTACCTGACACGCCATGATGAAGGAATCAAATCAACGGGAGGAAATATCTATGCGAAAAGCATTTTTAATGGCTGCCAGCTGCGCCTTAATCTCTGGCCCCGCGCTTGCGGCACCAGATTATGCGCCTGCGATTAAGGCAGACTATGACAAGTCACTGGGCGCGTTGTGGGATTATTTCCATCGCAATCCCGAGCTTTCCTTCCGCGAATTTAATACTGCAGCGCGCATGGCGAAAGAATTGCGGGCCGTGCCCGGCATGATGGTCACAGAAAAAGTGGGCGGCACTGGCGTTGTCGGCGTTCTTAAAAATGGCGATGGCCCCGTTGTCATGTTGCGTGCCGATATGGACGGCCTGCCTGTCGAAGAACGTTCTGGCCTCCCCAACGCGTCAAAGGCGCGGCAAGTGGGTGTTGATGGGCTTGAGATGCCCGTGATGCACGCCTGCGGCCATGATACGCATATTACCTCCTTGGTCGGAACAGCGCGTCAATTGGCTGCGCTGAAAGATCGCTGGAAAGGCACAGTGTTGTTTATCGTGCAGCCCGCAGAAGAGCGCGTCGGCGGCGCCGTCGCTATGGTAAAGGATGGCCTCTACACGCGCTTCCCCAAGCCAAATTATGCGCTGGCCTTCCACGTCGCAGCAGGCATGCCCACTGGCCAAATTGCGGCGTCTGAGGGGATCCAATATTCCTCCGCCGATAGTGTGGACATTAAAGTCTTTGGTGTCGGGACACATGGCGCTTCGCCCAATCTTGGGCGTGACCCCATTTATATCGCCTCAGAAATTGTTGTTGGTTTGCAGTCCATAATCAGCCGAGAAAAAGGTCCGCTTGATCCGGGCATCATCACGGTTGGTGCTTTCCATGGCGGCACTAAGCACAACATCATTCCCGAACAGGTGAATTTGCAGATCACTGTGCGCGCCAATAGCCGCGAAACCCGCAATATGCTGATTGCCTCAATCAAGCGTGTCGCAATCAACACCGCGCGGGCGCATGGCGTTGCTGAAGATCGCCTACCCGAAGTGAATGTGACGGAAAGCACGCCGGTCACCATCAATGATGGCGCCTTGGCCCGTCGATTGAATACGGCGCTGGCAGAACGGTTGGGCCCGGGCGTTGTTGTGCCTTTTGAACAGACCAATATGGGCGCTGAGGACTTTAGCTATTTCATTGATCCGGCGTACAACATCCCCGGCTATTATTTTGCCGTCGGCGGATCAAACCCGGCCTGGATTGAAGCTGCTAAAAATGGTGGCCCGCCAGTCGCCGGCCACCATAGCCCCTTGTTCAAGATTGACCCTGAGCCCACAATCCGCACTGGTACGGCAGCCATGGTTGCCGCCACGTTGGAATTGTTGAAGCCCTAAACGCTGACCTTTAAGGGGTGACGCCCCCTCCTGGGCACATTGGAGGGGGCGTCTAAGTTAACGCGCGGGGGCATTCTCGCGCGTTTTCCAAAGCGACCAGAAGATGCCGCCTAGGATCAGGCCAAATGTCACCGCCAAGCTCAACACGGGCGGGAATTTCGCGCCGTCCATTAAGAAGTCGGAGACGAAGATCTTCGACCCAATGAACACCAGCACCAGCGCGAGCGCATATTTGAGATAGTGGAAGCGATGGACCATCGCGGCGAGCGCAAAGTACAAAGCGCGCAAGCCCAGAATAGCCATGATGTTCGACGTGTAGACGATGAACGTATCCGTGGTGATCGCGAAAATCGCGGGCACGCTATCTACCGCGAACACAAGATCCGCCAAGTTGATGACCACCAAGGCAAGGAACAAGGGCGTTGCTGCCCGGACCAACTTGCCCGTTTTGGGGTCAATTTCCTTCACAAAGAAATGCTGGCCATGCAGCTCCTTGGTGACACGCATGTGATTGGAAATCCAACGCACCACTGGGTTCTTCGAAATGTCAGGCTCATGGTCTGTCGCCCAAAGCATCCGCACGCCCGTGGCGATCAGGAAGGCAGCAAACACATATAGCAGCCAGTAGAATTCCTGCACCAACGCGGCGCCCGCCGCAATCATGATGCCGCGCAATACAATGACCGCCATGATGCCCCAAAGCAGGGCCCGATATTGGTACATGCGCGGGATGGCGAAGAAGGTGAAAATCAGGCTGATGACAAAGACATTGTCAATCGACAGCGCCTTTTCGATGAAAAAGCCTGTATAATATTTCATGCCCAGATCTGCGCCCTTTTCGACCCAAATCCAAGCGCCAAAAAGCAGCGCGATGCCAATGTAAAAGGCCGAGAGCTTCAAACTCTCGGCAATGCCCATTTCCCGGTCTTCCTTGTGCAGGACACCAAGGTCAAAAGCGGTCAGCGCGACGACAATGGCTAGAAAGGTTAGCCAGAACCAGACTGGCGTGCCCAGCCAGTCCATCATCAAAATATCCATTTATGCCCCTGTTATCTAAGTTTTAATTGAAAGTTTGTCGGCTGGCGGCAGCCAGTTGAGGGGAGGGGGTGAAGTTCCGCCGCCAGCCGACCCGGTCAAGCCATCACGTTGCCGCGACGACCCGCCGAAAGCTTATGCAGCCGATCCTTGACGGATAGCTTCATGCGTTTGAGTTGCTGGATACGGAATACATCTGGCAAACGGCGGCTCTGCTCAGTCCGCAGGGCCTCATCCAGACGCTGATGCTTCAACAACAATTTAAAAACGCGCAAACTCATATGCCACTCCTTGAACAATCAGGTTGCTCAATCGGGGCTTACCGATGCTGTTGGAAATTGCGGCTGTCTGGCCGTCCACATCGCACCGGTATTACCCGATGCGGTCCGACATCACGATTGCCTAAATGCAACCGCCAGAGGGGCCCGGCCCGCAGAGTTTTAAGTAGATTGATTCGGTCTGAATTGCAAGGCCCCCCTCCTCGTTTTTTTTAAACCTCAGCCGCATATATGTCGGAAACGCAGTCTTCTCTGGCAAGATTGCACCTGCCAGCATATCGCCTAAACTTCGGCTATGCAGATCTGGCACCGCATCTTTTTCACCCTTGGGCTATTGGCGATGGCGAGCCCTGTGTTCGCAACCCCAAGCGACGCGCCCTACCGCGCGACCGTCATCACCCGTTTTGATGCCAACACAATCACCGTATCTTACACGGCCGGCTTGGCGGATCAGCAAAGCGGCCGCCGCGCAACGGCCGATGATCCAGTTCGCATTGCCTCTATCTCAAAGCTCGTGACGGCGCTGGGCGTTATGCGGCTGGCAGATGCCAAAAAGATCGATCTGGATCGGGATGTATCAGAGTATCTTGGTTGGACAGTTCGGAACCCGAATTTTCCGCGTCACACCCTAAGCCTTCGTCGCCTGCTATCGCACCAATCCAGCTTAGTGGATGGGCCAGACCTTTATGTCATCCCACTTGGAGACACACTCAGGGCGCGGCTGGCGGATCCGCGTGTGTGGAATAAGGCCCATCCCGCCGGGCGCTATTTTCACTATGCCAATATCAACTACCCCGTGATTGCCAGTGTGATCGAACGTGTGACTGGCGAGCGATTTGACCAAGCAATGGACCGGCTGGTGCTAAAGCCTTTGGGCCTTGATGCCTGTTTTAACTGGACAAGCTGCAGCGATGCCCAAATTGCCCGCGCAATCACTCTCTATGACGAGACGGGCCAGCCGCGCCGCGATGACCTACAGGGCAAACGGCCGCCCTGCCCCATATTTGTGCCAGAAGGCCGCGCCTGCGACTTGAGCCACTATGTGCCCGGCGACAATGGCAGCCTCTTTTCACCCCAAGGCGGCTTGCGGATCTCCATGGCAGATTTGGCAAAAATTGGACAAATGCTGCTGAGAAACGGGCAAGGATTTTTACCTCAAGCGCGCCTGCGTGACATACAGCGCCCCGCTTGGCGCTATTCTGGACGCAATGGTGAGACCGAGGGCGGCTTTTTCTGCAGCTTTGGCCTTGGCGTGCACATAATTGGACAGGGCAAACATGGCTGTTCCAGCAATGGCTTTGCCGATAGGCGACTGCGCTTTGGACATGCAGGCGAAGCCTATGGCCTGCGTGCTGGGCTGTGGATTGACCCAAAGTCCAAAACAGGCACAGCCTTTTTCACCTCTGCTGTACCGGATGCCGCACCAAAGGGCCCGTCGGGCTTTTATCAGGTGGAGGAGATGATCCTACAAAGTCCATTTGTTCAACCTGATAGGTAACCAAATGCATTTCATGGGCACGCTTTGCGGCCGACCGCTGGCGTAAGGTAAATTCTGACGCAACCAGCACGGCCCGACACGGAATACCTGTTTCCTCCTCTAAATCACTGGAATAGCCCAAGACCTGCTCAATAGCCCCCGCAGGGCAAGGCCCCACTTTCAGCTCAATCACCACATAATGGCCATTGGCATCCCGCGCCGTGATATCAATTTTGCCACTCGCCACTTCGCGCTCGCGACCGCCGTCATCCGCAACAAGTCCCGGCTCCACCTTTTCCAGCTGCGCGCGCAAAAGGCGTTTTAACTCTTTCTCATAGCTCAAAATGCGTGTGCGCGTTTGCACGCGCTTCGGCAAAATTTTCTCGTCCATTGCCAACCTCTGCCACCTCCGAGCGTCGTCTTTCTACAAAAAGACTCAACACTTGGTTGCAAAACATGGTTGACGGGCCTGCCGGAGCGGTCAGGCCTGTTCGAGCAGCTTTTCGTCCGCAATCTTCTTGCGCCAGACCAAAGGCGCCGTGGTGTGGACATTCTCACCACTGCTATCCACAGCAACTGTGACGGGGAAGTCCTGCACTTCAAATTCGTAAATGGCTTCCATGCCAAGGTCTTCAAAGCCAACAACTTTGCTGCCCTTAATCGCGCGGGCAACCAAATAAGCCGCGCCGCCCACCGCCATCAGATAGGCGGATTGATGCTTCGCAATGGCCTGTGTCGCGGCAGGCCCGCGCTCTGCCTTGCCGACACACCCCAGCAGGCCCTGTTCCAGCATCATGTCCATAAACTTGTCCATACGGGTGGCTGTTGTCGGGCCAGCAGGGCCAACAATTTCCTCACCCACAGGATCAACCGGGCCGACATAATAGATCATCCGGCCTTTAAAGCTGACAGGCAGCTCCTCGCCCTTGGCGAGCATATCGGCAATGCGCTTATGCGCTGCATCCCGGCCGGTGAGCATCTTGCCGTTCAACAGCAAACGATCGCCCGCCTTCCAGCTTTTCACATCTTCGGCGGTCAACGTATCGAGATTGACGCGCTTGGCCGCACTGTCAGGAGCCCATTCGACCTTGGGCCATTCATCGAGCTTGGGCGCTTCGAGGAAGGTTGGCCCCTCTCCCTTCAAGGTGAAATGCGCATGGCGCGTGGCCGCGCAATTTGGGATCATAGCCACCGGCTTCGAAGCGGCATGGGTGGGATAATCAAGGATTTTGACATCCAAGATGGTGGCCAGACCACCAAGGCCCTGCGCGCCAATGCCCAGCGCGTTGACCTTATCAAAAATCTCAATCCGCAGGCGTTCAATATCATTTTGCGGACCGCGCGCCTTGAGTTCCGCCATATCAATGGCGCCCATCAGGCTTTCTTTGGCCAGCACCATCGCCTTTTCAGCCGTGCCGCCAATGCCAATGCCCAGCATCCCCGGCGGGCACCAGCCTGCGCCCATTTGGGGGACCATGTCCAGCACCCAATCCACAATGGAGTCGCTGGGGTTCATCATTTTGAACTTGGTCTTGTTTTCAGACCCGCCGCCCTTGGCCGCGACATCAAAGCTCACCTTATCGCCCGGCACCATCTCCAGATGGACGACCGAGGGCGTATTGTCCTTAGTGTTCACGCGCGTGAAGGCGGGATCAGCAAGAATAGAGGCGCGCAGCTTATTCTCCGGGTGGAGATAGGCGCGGCGCACGCCCTCATCGATCACCTCTTGCAGCGAGCGACTGGAGTCGAGCACGCATTGCTGGCCCCATTTCACGATGACTGTCACAATACCCGTATCTTGGCAGATCGGACGATGCCCTTCGGCGCACATGCGGCTGTTGGTCAGGATCTGCGCGATGGCATCTTTCGCGGCTGGCCCCTGTTCCTTCTTATACGCTTCACCCAGCGCGCGGATATAATCCATCGGGTGGAAATAGCTGATGAATTGCAGCGCGTCCGCGACGCTTTCGATGATGTCGTTTTCGCGAATAAGAACAGTCATGGGCGGGTTGATCCTGTTGGCCGAAAAACTGCCGTCGCCTTAGCGGGGCAATGGGGCGGGGACAATGGCTGGGTGCGCGCACCGGCAGATAGCTGGAAGTGGAGGAAGTTGAGGCCACGCCGCATTGAAATTGCAGGGGTGTGTGATGGTGCGTGCTCACCCCCACCCCCTCCCGCACGCGGCAGAGGAGATGGGCGGCGGATTTTGGGTGACGTGATGTGCATGGCGCTGGTTCCAGCTGCCATGTTGCCTAGCGGAGTGGCTGTAGGACAGCGGAATATGTGCCCCCTCGTCATGCTGAACTTGGTTCAGCATCCATATTGGCCACACAAACCATAATTTGGGCGCGGCGGCACCGTGGATCCTGAACCAAGTTCAGGATGACGGATCGGGGGAAATCGACACGCTCTCCCCGTCATTGCGAGCGCAGCGTGGCAATCCAGTGCAGGCGACGTGCCCGCTGGATTGCCGCGTCGCTCCGCCTCTCGCAATGACAAGGGGGTTTGGCGAGGCAGCAAGGCGTTTCTTCCAGCGTCATGCTGAACTTGGTTCAGCATCCATATTGGCCACACAAGCCATAATTTGGGCGCGGCGGCACTGTGGATCCTGAAACAAGTTCAGGATGACGGATGGGGGAAAGGCGCGCTCCGGCGCATCAACAGAAAAGGGCGGCCCCTGCCTGCGCAAAGACCGCCCGAAATCTGTCAAACAAGACCGCGCTTAGTACACGCGCGCCTTGGGCTTGATGTACTCAACTTCATCCGTGAGCGTGTAATTATGAACACCGCGATAATCGAGCGTCACCTTGCCGCCCGAACCACCCCAGCCGTCAAACCAGCTGATGGTGTGCTTCATCCATTTTTTATCGTCACGATCTGGGAAGTCCTCATGCGCATGCGCGCCGCGGCTTTCCTTGCGGTTTTCGGCACTCGCCATCGTGCAGACGGCTTGCGACATCAGGTTATCAAGTTCCAGCGTCTCAATCAGGTCGGTGTTCCAGACCAAGCTGCGGTCTGTAACAGCGACATCTTCCAGACGCTTATTGACCTGCGTCATCAGATCAACGCCTTCCGCCAGCAGCGCTGAATCACGGAACACGGCGCAATGCTTTTGCATGGTGCGCTGCATTTCCAAACGGATTTGCGCCGTGGGCGAGCCACCCTTGGCATTGCGGAACTTATCAACGCGGGCCAAGGCAAGGTCTGCTGCATCCTTAGGCAGGGGCTTTTGCGCAGCACCCGCCTTCAGCGTTTCCTTCAAATGCAGGCCCGTTGCACGGCCAAAGACGACCAAGTCGATCAGCGAGTTGGAGCCAAGGCGGTTCGCGCCATGGACCGAGACGCACGCCGCCTCACCCACGGCATAAAGGCCCGGCACAACAGCATCATCATCCTTGCCCCGCTTGGTCACGACTTGGCCGTGATAATTGCAGGGGATGCCGCCCATATTATAGTGGACCGTCGGGCAGACAGGCAGCGGCTGGCGCGTCAGATCAACGCCCGCGAAAATCTTACCGCTTTCGGTAATGCCGGGCAGGCGTTCTGCCAGCACCTTGGGATCAATATGATCGAGGTGGAGGAAGATATGGTCCTTATTCGGGCCAACGCCACGGCCTTCGCGGATTTCCATCGCCATAGAGCGCGAGACAACGTCACGCGACGCCAAGTCCTTGGCGGACGGGGCATAGCGTTCCATGAAACGCTCGCCTTCAGAGTTGGTCAGATAGCCGCCCTCGCCCCGTGCGCCTTCAGTAATCAGCACGCCGGCACCATAAATGCCGGTGGGGTGGAACTGCACAAATTCCAAATCTTGCAGCGGAAGGCCAGCACGCAGCACCATGCCGCCGCCATCACCCGTGCAGGTGTGCGCTGAAGTCGCCGAGAAATAGGCACGGCCATAGCCGCCCGTTGCGAGCACGACCGATTGCGCGCGGAAGCGGTGAATGCTGCCATCTTCCATGCACATGGCAATCACGCCACGGCAGGCGCCATCTTCCATGATGAGATCAAGCGCGAAATATTCGATGTAGAAATCTGCATCATACTTCAGCGACTGTTGGTAGAGCGCATGGAGCATGGCGTGGCCAGTGCGGTCCGCCGCCGCACAAGTGCGCTGCACCGGCGGGCCAGCGCCCATATTCTGCATATGGCCGCCGAAAGGACGCTGATAAATCGTGCCATCGTCATTGCGGCTAAAGGGCACGCCCGCGTGCTCAAGCTCATAGACGGCTGCTGGCGCTTCACGCACCATATATTCAATGGCGTCTTGGTCACCCAGCCAGTCTGACCCCTTTACAGTGTCATACATGTGCCAGGTCCAGTGATCAGGCGAGTTATTGCCGAGGCTGGCAGCAATGCCGCCTTGCGCCGCCACGGTGTGCGAGCGCGTTGGGAAGACCTTGGTGACGCAGGCCGTTTTCAGGCCAGCTTCAGCCGCGCCCATCGTCGCGCGCAGGCCAGAGCCACCGGCCCCCACCACAACCACATCATAGGTATGATCAATGATCTTATAGCTATCGGACATTAGTTGGGCGTCCCCGTCAGAGCAATTTTGGCAATGGAAAAGAGCGCAAGCGCGCCCAAGCCAAAGGTGTAGAAGCTAAGTGCGGCAATGCTGGCGAATTTCAGGCCATCTTCATGAACATAATCTTCAATCAGAACCTGAAGCCCCATGCGGAAATGCCAGAAAACCGAAATGACCAGCAGCATCATTGGCACGGCGACCAAGGGCTGTTCCAGCCAGAGGCGGATGGTGGCGTAATCATATGTCGGCAAGCGCAGCAGCGAAAAAACCAGCCACAGCATCAGCAACAAATTGCTGACGGCCGTCATCCGGTGGAGCACCCAATGGTTGCCGCCATGTTTGGCCGAGCCAAGGCCGCGAACCCGGCCCAATCCTGTTCCGTTCCCCATCGCCTTATCCCTTCACGAACAGCAAATAGCCCCAGACAGCCGCCGTCATCACCACGCCAAAGACGAAGGTGCCGCGCGCCCAGAAGCGGTTGGTCGTCAATTCATAACCCGCGCCAATATCCAGCACGAGGTGCCGGAGGCCCGAGGCGAGGTGCTGGAAAAAGGCCCAAGTCAGGCCAACCAGAACAACCTTGCCCAGCGGATGCACTGCCCAGCTGAGAAAATAGTCATAGGCCTCTTTGCCCGAGGCGGCAGCGGCCAGCCACCAGACCAGAACCATTGCCCCCACGACAGCCATGCCATCGCCTGTCGCCCGGTGGAAAATGGATGTCGCCATATGCGCGCCCCATTTCCAAATCGAAAGATGCGGCGAAATTGGCCTTGCGCGGTTTTGCGCCATGATCATTCCCTCGTCTGTGTCTTGCGTCGGCACCCCATTAGCGCGTCAGTCGGCTGGTGCAACTGCCTTTGCCGAAGTGCAACCCACACATTATGGGGAGGGTATGACACAACATATTCTTATCACCGGAGCATCACGCGGCATTGGCGCGGCAATTGCCGCGCGTTTGAGCAGTGCAGATGCCCAGATTTTTGCCGTTTCCAGCACGGATTTTGATCTCTCTGAGCCCGATGGCGCCGCCCAACTTTGGGAAGCCGCGCTGGATAAATTTTCTGGGCGAATCGATGTCCTGATCAACAATGCGGGCGTGTTCGAGAATAATCCGCTCGACCAGTCCGAAGCCGATTGGTGCGCCAATTGGGAACGGACAATGCAAATCAACCTGACATCCAGCGCCATTTTGTGCCGGCGGGCAGTGCTGCATTGGCAGGAGAATAAAGCTGAGGGCCGGATTGTGAACATCGCAAGCCGGGCCGCTTATCGTGGAGATTCGCCGCAGCATTGGCATTATGCTGCCTCAAAAGCGGGCATGGTGGGCATGACCAAATCCATTGCCCGGGCCTATGCCGCGCAAGGCATCCTCGCCTTTGCCATCTGCCCCGGCTTTACCATGACAGGCATGGCCGATGACTATTTGGCGAGCCGTGGGGGCGATAAATTGCTGGCAGATATTCCGCTGGGCCGCGTCGCCATGCCAGATGAAGTTGCTGAATTGGCTGCCTTTTGCGCCCTATCTGCGCCGCCTTCCATGACAGGTGCTGTGCTGGACATTAATGGGGCCAGTTACGTCCGATAGACGACCGGCCTACCCATTTATGCAATCGTTGCTATTGCGTATATCTACGATATGGCGATAACTTCGTCCCATTCGTATCTGTTTCGGCGACAGAACGGCAAGTGTTTAGCCAAAACGGGAGATGTACTGCCCGTTTGGGGTACGCCCGTAAGCCTTTGGCTTGTGTGGCGTTGGCTCGCGTCCTTGCAGAATTGACCATTCAACAAAAGGGCTTCGCGGCCCTTTTGTGGCAAAGGAAGCACAGCATGTCTCACAACTCGCATGACGAGATGCAGGCACTTATTCAGCAGACCATGGGGGCGCTTAATGCCCTATCGCAGCGTATTGCGGCACCGGATGTGGAAGCTCTGCTCCACCCCGTCGATGCTGAGCTGCGCCTGCGCCGTCGCCGGGAACGGACCTTTAACCTTGGCTATTTTGGCGATGCCGCGTGGGATATTTTGCTCGAGCTGGAACGCGCGCAACGCATGGGCCATAAAATTGCCATTACTGATATTGGCGTGGAATCGCGCATCCCACTGACAACAGTGCTGCGCTATCTGACACGCTTGGAAAAAGATGGCCTCATCATGCGCCGGGTAGATCCCAATGATCGCCGTCGTGTCTTTGTGGCCTTAACAAGCGAAGGCTATCGGCGGCTGTGCGACTCTTTTGGTATCGAGCCAAGCATTACCCCGACACAGCCCAGCGATGGCACGATTGGCTTTGCTGCCAGCCCCAGCCGCTGATTACCCCTGATTTTGGACACATGTGAAAGACGCTGGGCGTGGTCGCCCCGTGTCTGTTAATGCCGCTGGTGCGGGTGGCGTGATGCGGCAAGGGCATCTGCCCCTTCAAGTTCAGCCACCAGCTGATCCAGCGATTCCGCGATGCGAATGGACACCAAGTCCAGTCCCAAACGGTCTGACAAGGCAAGCTGTTGGCGCAATCCATTCAAAAGTTCTCGCCCATCAATGGGCGGACACTCAACATCCGTCTCTGCAGTGGTGAGATACGCATTTGTCGGATTTACGCTAACCATGACCCCTCCTACTCATTAAGTCCCTGCCACCGTGCATGGCAGACGCCCACACACACGACTTAACGCGACAAATGTTGAGATGTTCCGACCCAAGGTCAATCATTAATTCCATTGTGAACGCATTTATCCTCTTGCCAGTGGTCGCCCATGCGGCAATCAGCCGCCATGGCTGATGAACCTGAAAGCTGGACGCTGACCCTGCCTTGCACCCGGGCCGAAGCAGAAAATGTCGATCATGAAGATGCCCGGCTGTGGGAGCTTGGGGAAATCCCCACTTTTGCCGCGCGCGAACCTGATCCGGCAAAACCCGAGGCGTGGGAAATCTCAGCCTATTTCAGCCAAAAGCCTAGTGCTGCCGATATTAAGCTGATCCAGTCGCTCTTCCCAAGCGCCACCAAGGCCAAACCCATGCTTGAAAAAGTGGCCGCGCAAGATTGGGTAACGCTGAGCCAACAAGGCCTTGCGCCGGTGCGCTCTGGCCGGTTCTTCATTCACACCTCCAGCTACCCAGGCGATGCGCCGCAAGGTGCAGTCACATTTCAGATTGAGGCAAGCCGCGCATTTGGCACAGGCGGCCATGAAACCACCAGCCGCTGCCTTGCCATGCTCGACAAAATGGCGCGCCAAGGCGCACATTTCCGCAACATTGCTGATATTGGCACGGGCACAGGCCTTTTGGCCTTTGCAGCGCGCCACCTTTGGCCAATTGCCGATGTAACAGCCTCTGATATTGACCCTATCAGCATTGAGATTTCGGAAGAAAATGCGGCTGTCAACGGCGTGCCTTTGGGCCAATTGCCGGGACAAGTGGCGCTGTGTGTTGCCTCTGGCACCGACCATGAGCTGATCCAACGCCGCGCGCCTTATGATCTGATTATCGCCAATATTTTGGCGGGACCGCTGATTGAACTGGCCCCCGCCCTTTCCGCAATTCTCGCTGAAGGCGGCACGCTTATTCTCGCCGGGCTGCTGGACCGTCAGGTCGATGCCGTGCGCAGCGCCTATTGGCGGCAGGGCTTGCGGCTGGCCGACCAGGATGTGGGCGAATGGCCATGCCTGCGCCTTGTGAAGCGCCCGCGCTATGGCTGGCGGCGCCCCCAGCGTGTGAACAAGCGCACCAGCCAGCCCCCCGGCGATTTCGGAACTTGGTAACCCAAGACACCGGCCCCGCAGATAATCGTTTCATCCTGCAACGGATCGTCTTAAAGAGCGCACATGAGCACACGCACCGAGAGCGGGGACTTTGACCCGCCGATCGAAAACCGCGCCGATCTAATCAGCGTTTTTGCGAAGGGCGAAAAGCCCGTAACACGTTGGCGCATTGGGACTGAGCACGAAAAATTCGTGTATCGGACCGCTGATCACCGCGCCCCATCTTATGACGAACCCGGCGGCATTCGCGATTTGCTGATGGCCCTGACTCGCTATGGCTGGGAACCCGTTATGGAAGGCGGCAATGTTATTGCGCTGTCCGGCAGCGATGGCACGGTGAGCCTAGAACCTGCCGGGCAGCTTGAGCTGTCTGGCGCCGCCGTTGAAAATTTGCACCAAACATGCGCCGAAACTGGCCGCCACTTGAAGCAAGTGAAGGAAGTGGGCGCCGAACTGGGCCTTGGCTTTCTGGGCCTTGGCCTGTGGCCGGACAAAACACGCGAGGCGCTGCCCATCATGCCCAAGGGGCGCTATGGCATCATGCTGCGCCATATGCCGCGCGTCGGCTCTATGGGGCTCGACATGATGCTGCGTACCTGCACCATCCAGACCAACCTCGATTATTCGAGCGAGGCAGATATGGTGCAGAAATTCCGCGTCAGCCTAGCGTTGCAGCCCTTGGGAACAGCGCTTTTTGCCAATTCGCCCTTTTTGGAGGGCAAGCCCAATGGCTATCAAAGCTATCGCTCACATATCTGGACCGATACCGACCCTGCACGCACAGGCATGCTGCCTTTCGTGTTTGAAGACGGCTTTGGCTATGAACGCTATGCCGATTACATGCTCGATGTGCCGATGTACTTCGTCTATCGCGATGGTGGGTATATTGATGCAGCCGGCAAAAGCTTCCGCGATTTTCTGGACGGCAATCTAGATGTTTATCCGCGCGAAAAGCCAACCATCGCCGATTGGAATGACCATTTATCAACGGCCTTTCCTGAAGTCCGCCTGAAAAGCTTTCTGGAAATGCGCGGGTCCGATGGCGGGCCGTGGAACCGGATTTGTGCGCTGCCCGCTTTGTGGGTTGGCCTGCTTTACGATCAAGGCGCGCTGGATGCCGCATGGGATTTGGTCAAGCATTGGACAATTGAGGACCATCAGCGCATCCGCGATGCAGTGCCGAAATTGGGCCTTGCAACGCCTATGCCCGATGGCCGGACAATGAATGATCTGGCAAAAGACGTGCTGGATATTGCGACAGCCGGCCTCAATGCGCGTGGCCAGATTAATTCAATGGGCGATAATGAAAGCGGGTTCCTCAACCCGCTGCGCCAAATTGTCGATTGCGGCAAATCTCCCGCGCAACAATTGCTCGAGAAATATCACGGCGAATGGGGCGGCGATTTATCCAAAGTCTATGATGAGATGAGCTTCTAAAACACAGCGTTCCGGCCTTGAGCCGAAGCCTAGGGCCATCTGCCCCCCCTGCGCGGACATTCCTGCCACATCCCCTGGACTCCGGCCTACGCCGGAGTACGGATCGCCGCTTGTTCCTCTGCGCCTCTGCGCTCCCCTCGTCATGCTGCACTTGTTTCAGCATCCACTTTGGGGACATATGCCAGACTGCGGTCTGGGTGGCACCGTGGATCCTGAAACAAGTTCAGGATGACGGGTCGGGCGAAGGCGTACTCCGGCCCTGAGCCGGAGCCTAGGAGCGCGGTGTTTTTGGGCTCCGGGTCAGGCCCGGAGCACTCTCATATTTACACCAACCGGCTTTGACGCACGGCAGCTTCAATGAAGCTCTTAAACAGCGGGTGCGGGTCAAAGGGCTTGGATTTCAGTTCCGGGTGGAATTGCACGCCAACAAACCATGGATGGTCCGGCCGTTCGACAATTTCAGGCAGTTCGCCATCGGGCGACATGCCGCTGAACACCAAACCATTGGATTCCAGCGCCTCGCGATATTTGGTATTCACCTCATAACGGTGGCGATGGCGTTCGGAGATAGTGGTTGCGCCATAGATGGAGGCGACATGGCTGTTGCCATCCAATTTGGCGTCATAAGCGCCCAGCCGCATGGTGCCGCCCAGATCACCGCCAGCTTCGCGCTTTTGAATGCCCTCTTGGCTCATCCACTCGGTGATGATGCCCACCAGAGGCTCATCGGTTGGGCCAAATTCGGTTGAGGAGGCCTTGGGGATTCCTGCCAAATTCCGTGCTGCTTCCACGCAGGCCATCTGCATACCAAAGCAAATGCCGAAATAAGGCACCTGACGTTCCCGCGCAAAGCGGATCGCTTCAATCTTGCCTTGTGCGCCGCGCTCCCCAAAGGCACCGGGGACGAGAATGGCGTGCATCGGCTCTAGCCGGGCCGCAATATCGCTGTCCTCAGCTTCAAATAATTCGGCATCAATCCACTGAATATTTACCTTAACCCGATTGGCGATACCGCCATGGACCAAGGCTTCGTTCAGCGATTTATACGCATCTTGCAGCCCAACATATTTGCCAACGACACCAATGGTGACTTCGCCTTCCGGGTTGGTCAGGCGGTCCATAATGTCGATCCAGCGTTGCAGATCAGGATCGGGCCCCGGCTCTATGCCAAATGCACGAAGCACCTCTGCATCCAAACCTTCGGCATGATATTGCAACGGCACACCATAAATGGACTTTGCGTCCAAGGCGGGAATAACCGCTTCCTTACGGACGTTGCAGAACAGCGCGATTTTTGCGCGCTCATTTTCCGGCAGTGGATGCTCACAGCGGCAAATGAGAACATCTGGCTGAATGCCAAGGCTCGTCAATTCGCGCACTGAGTGCTGAGTCGGCTTGGTCTTGAGCTCCCCTGCCGCCGCCACATAGGGCACCAAGGTGACGTGCGCGAACACCGTCTGCTCACGGCCGAGTTCATTGCGCAGCTGGCGGATCGCCTCAATAAAGGGCAGCGATTCAATATCGCCCACGGTGCCGCCAATTTCACACAGAACGAAATCAAGGCCTTCCGTTTCGGCCTTGGCAAAGTCCTTAATGGCATCCGTCACATGGGGGATGACTTGCACCGTCGCCCCCAGATAATCGCCCCGGCGTTCTTTTTGGATGATGTTCTGATAAATGCGGCCCGAGGTCACATTGTCAGATTGGCGCGCAGACACGCCCGTAAAGCGTTCATAATGGCCAAGATCGAGGTCGGTTTCGGCCCCGTCATCGGTCACATAGACTTCGCCATGTTGATATGGGGACATCGTGCCCGGATCTACATTGAGATACGGGTCGAACTTACGAATGCGAACCTTGTAGCCACGCGCCTGCAAAAGGGCAGCCAATGATGCTGCCATTAGTCCTTTGCCAAGCGAAGAGACCACGCCGCCGGTGATGAAAATGAACCGCGCCATGGGAGAAGAGCCGTAAGCGGAGCACGCCGGATTCGGCAAGCCCCCTGTCCCAAAGTTAGTTAAATAATTTGGGGATTAGTTTTTCTTATCCGCCGGGGCTGGGTTTGACTGGCCCGGAACCGCCAGAGGAACTGGCGCATTTTGGGCTGGTGCAGCGTCTGGCGCCGGCGTTGCAGGGCGCGCCAGGCTTGCATCAATTGTATCTGGCTTGCGGCTGACAGTGGCCAGCGCGGCCAGCGCGATTGACAAGAGAATGAAGATGGACGCCAAAATCGTTGTCGTGCGCGTCATGAAATTGCCAGCGCCGCGAGCCGACATAAGGCCGGTGGGGCTTCCCCCTGTCAAACCGCCACCTTCTGACCGCTGCATCAAAATAACACCCACCAGCGCAATCGCGACGATGACATGGACGACGAGCAGGAAGGTGAACATCTTGAAAAAATCTCTTTTCGCAATTCAAGAAACATAAAGTGGCGCTTTGGCCGTGCTGAGCGCCTTAGCCCAGCGCCCAGCCCCAATCAACCATGGCCCGCAATTCGGCTGGATTAGGCCAGAGCCGCTTCAATAATGGGCACGAAATCCGCAGCCTTCAGGCTTGCGCCGCCGACCAACGCGCCATCAACATTGGGCACGTGCAGCAATTCAGCCGCATTGCTGGCTTTGACGGAACCGCCATATAGCAGGCGCAGATTTGCGCCCTCTGCGCCCAATATTGCGGTTAATTCTGCTCGAATGGCAGCGTGCATTTCTGCGACATCCGCCGCAGATGGCGTCCGCCCTGTGCCAATGGCCCAAACTGGCTCATACGCGATGGCCGCTATTGCCCCCGTCGCTTGGGCTGGCACCGAGGCGCGCAATTGTTCTGTCACCACAGAAATGGCAGCCCCAGCGTCGCGCTGTGCCTCAGTTTCGCCCACACAAATAATGGCCATGAGCCCGCCTGCCATAGCTGCTTGCGCCTTTTGGCATATTTCAGCGCTGGTTTCGTGATTGTCCGTCCGCCGCTCACTATGGCCGACAATAACAAATGAGGCGCCTGCCTCTTTCAACATATCAACGGATACACACCCTGTGTGTGCACCGGCAGCCTGCCAGTGGCAATCTTGCCCGCCAATGGCAAAGCCGGGCACTGCAGATGCGGCCGGACCAATTAGCGTTGCAGGCAGGCCAAGCGCCACATCAACCCCCGGATGGGTAGCAGCAGCCGCAGAAATCGCTTCAATTTCCGGCAGATCAGCACGCCGGCCATTCATTTTCCAATTGCCTGCGACCAGTTTTTTCAACGCCATATCTGCCTCCCATGTCGGTGTCTTGCGGGGCGTTAGCAAAGCGAAACTGGGGATGCCAGCCTTGCAGGTGCTTGATGCCCTGCCCGTCCGCCTCTAATGCGGGCGCAATTGTTTTGGAGACTCTTCGTCCATGCTCGCTTTTTTCCGTCGTGCGCTTTCGTCTTGGGCTGTGATTGGCCTGTTGGGCCTTTTGATGATGGCCTTCATTGTGACGGGTATTGGCACCCCCTCAAGCATGGGCGCTTTGGGCGGGCTTGGCAGCAGTGAAGTGGTGCGCGTGGGCAACCAAACGCTGACCACCAATGATATGTCGCAACGCTTGGAATTAGAGCTGCGTCAGGCACGCGAACAGCAGCCAGAGCTGACCATGGCCCAGTTGCTGCAAGGCGGCACGCTGGAACAAATGGTCTCTCAAATGACCAATTTGCTGAGCCTTCGCGCCTTTGGCGAAGAGCATGGCATGAGCGTGAGTGACAAATTGGGCGATGCCGAAATTGCCAGCATCCCCGCTTTTCAAGGCGCGGCGGGCAAATTTGATGAAGGCCGCTATCGCCAAGCGCTGAGTGGCCGGGGCATTACCGAAGAGCAGTTCCGCGCTGATATTGATCAAAGCATTGCCGTGCAGCAGCTGCTTGTCCCCGTGGCTGCCAGTGCTGGCGCACCGCGTGATTTGGCCTTGCCATTTGCCACCTTGCTTGTGGAACGGCGCCTGGGCAGCGTGGCTGAGTTCCGCAACAGCAGCTTTACTGCAGGCCCCGCGCCAACCGAGGCCCAGCTACAGCAATTCTACCAAGCCAATCTGGCACGTTACACCGTGCCGCAGCAGCGCGTGTTGCGTTATGCCATCGTTGATAAAACTATGGTCGCCAAGTCCGCTGCCCCCAGCGAGGCGGATATCCGCGCCCAATATGAAAAAGATGCCGCCAAATACGCAACCAAGGAACAGCGCGATCTGACGCAGATCATTGTGCAGGACCAAAAAGCGGCTGCCGCCCTTGCCCAAAAGGTGCGCAGCGGCACCAGCATGGCGGATGCCGCAAAGGCAGCGGGCGTTGATGCAGTGCCGATTGCAAACGCCGACAAGGCCCAGCTGACGAGCCAAGCCTCAGCCGAAATTGCCAATGCAGCCTTTGGCGCCTCCAAGGGCAGCGTCATTGGACCAATGAAATCTACCTTTGGCTGGTATGTCGTGCGTGTTGATGCTGTCCGCACATTGGGCGGCAAGACCCTTGACCAAGCGCGAGCAGAAATCAGCAAGGCCTTGGCCGACCAAAAATCTGCCGATGCCTTTTCCGATCTTTTGGCCAAAATTGATGAGCAAGTGGCCGATGGCGCCACCTTTGACGATGTGTTGAAGGCCAATGGACTGAAGGCTGTGACGACCCCGCCGCTCACCGCAGAGGGCACGGCTCTAAGCCAGCCTGGCTTTAAGCTGGACCCCAGCTTTGCCCCGGTTTTGAAGGATGCCTTCCAAGCAGAAGCCAATGATGACCCAGCCCTTGTGCCCTTGGGCGCAGACAAAGACGTGTTTTACGCGCTCGACCGGATCATCGCAGCTGCCCCACGCCCCTTGGCCGACATTCGCGCCCGTGTGACTGCGGACTTCATTGCCGAGCGGGCCAGTAAATCTGCCCGCCGCGCGGCAGAACTGGCGCTGGGCAAGGCCAATGCCGGCGCCAGCCTGGCCGGGTCTGGCGGCACAGTGCGGAGCCTTTCAGCTCGGCGCGCTGATTTTCTGAAAGCGCAAATTGCGCCATCACCTGACGTGCAGCAATTATTTGACTTGCGCGTGGGCAAGGCACGTTTGGTGCCCAGCGCAGACCGCCAAGGCTGGGTTGTGGTGAAGCTTGAGCGCATCGAACCGGGCAATCTGGCGGAAGACCCAAGCTTGATTGCTGCTATGCAATCCCAACTCTCCAACGCAATTGGCCGGGAATATACCGAGCAATTTGCGACAGCCGTGAAAAAAGAGATGAAGGTAAAGCGCAATGAAGAGGCCATTCGTGGCCTGCGCAAGAGCTTGGCTGGCGCAGGATCAGCAGCCCGGTGACACCGCCCGCAGAGGACGCAGCAGCCCTGCACCAGCTGCGATCAGGCAAACCCGCGCTTGTCTGGCGCAGCCTGATTGCTGACACCGAAACGCCTGTTTCTGCCTTTTTGAAGCTGCATGAAGAAGGCCGAGGCGATTTTCTGCTGGAATCTGTTGAAGGCGGCGCGGTGCGCGGGCGGTACAGCCTGATTGGGCTGGACCCTGATTTGGTCTTTCGGGCCTTTGGTCCCAAGGCCGAAGTCAATCGCGATTGGGCAACGGACCGCGACGCGTTTCACGCTTTAGCGGATGACAGCCTGACTGCATTGCGCGCTTTGGTGAGCGCCTGCCATATTGACGTGCCTGCGGCCCTGCCTAAGGCGCTGGCGTGCTTGGTTGGCTATTTTGGCTATGAAACTGTGGGCTTGGTGGAAAAACTGCCACGCCCCGCGCCCAACCCCATAAATTTGCCGGATATGTTGTTTGTTCGCCCTCGGCTGATCTTGGCTTTTGATCGGTTGGCAGATCGGCTGTTTCTGGTTGCCCCCGTTTGGCCGGGCCAAGGCGAAGCAGATAAAATGGTGGCGGCTGCCGTCGACCGCATTGAGGCGGCAGCGGCCCGATTGGCCCTGCCAATTCCAGCAAGCCGCGCAGCGCACGCCTCGCTAGACCCGGCCAAGCTGGTGCCCCAGCCTGTGCTCGACAATGGCCAATATGCCGAGATGGTCTTGAAGGCGAAGGACTATATTACCGCGGGCGATATTTTTCAGGTGGTGTTGGCGCAGCGCTTTACTCTGCCTTTCCCCCTGCCCGCGATTGACCTTTACCGCGCCTTACGGCGGATCAACCCCTCGCCCTTTCTTTACCACCTTGATTTCCCGGGCTTTGCGCTCACAGGCTCTAGCCCTGAAATTCTGGTGCGCGCGCGCGATGGCGAAGTCACAATTCGCCCCATTGCCGGCACGCGCCCACGTGGAAAAACGGCACTGGAGGACGCGGAAAACCGGGCCTCGCTATTGGCCGACCCCAAGGAACGCGCCGAGCATTTGATGCTGCTAGACCTTGGCCGCAATGATGTGGGCCGCGTGGCTGAAGGCGGATCCGTGACCGTGACGGATAGCTACATGGTCGAATTTTACAGCCATGTGATGCACATCGTCTCCAACGTGGTGGGCAAGCTTGCCCCCGGCAAAGACGCGATTGACGCGCTATTCGCGGGCTTTCCCGCAGGCACCGTGTCCGGTGCGCCCAAAGTGCGGGCGTGTGAGATTATTGCTGAGCTAGAGCCTGAAACCCGCGGCGCTTATGCAGGCGGCGTCGGCTATTTCTCGCCTGATGGGAATATGGACAGCTGCATCGTCCTGCGCACGGCCGTGGTAAAGGATGGCGTGATGCACGTGCAAGCAGGTGCCGGCATCGTGGCCGATAGTGACCCAGCCTATGAACAGCGTGAATGCGAGGCCAAATCCGGTGCGCTGATTGCCGCCGCCAAAGAGGCCATTCGCGTGGCCCAAGAAGCGGGTTTCGGACAATAGCGCGGCGTATTTCTAACGCCGTCATGCTGAACTTGGTTCAGCATCCACTTTTAGCACAAATGCCGGACCTCGGTCTGGGTGGCACCGTGGATCCTGAAACAAGTTCAGGATGACGCATAGAACCGAACTGCCTAGTGGCACGCGCGATTTGATTGGGTATAGATCAACACGAATAACGAACTGAGGGAGGTGCCGGAAATTCCGGCAGCAGAGCATATGAACCGTCGCGCCTTAACCGCCTTGACTGCACTTTTCGCCTCTGTGGCCACCCCGGTGCTTGCCGGCCCGACGGATACGGCAAAAGAAGCCGATGCTGTCTTTAAGAACTTCACCTTCGGCACAGGCGAAACACTGCCCGAACTGCGCATCCACTACACCACACTTGGCACGCCGCACCGCAATGCCAAGGGCGAAATTGATAATGCTGTCATGATCCTCCACGGCACGGGCGGCTCGGGCAAACAATTCTTCCGTCCGCAATTTGCCAATGAGCTTTATGGCCCGGGCCAGCCGCTGGACATCACCCGCTATTTCATCATCTTGCCCGACAATATCGGCCATGGACAATCATCAAAGCCATCAGACGGGCTGAAGATGGCGTTTCCCAAATATGATTATGACGACATGGTTCGCGCCCAATATCGGTTGGTGACCGAAAAGCTGGGGATCAAGAATCTGCAGCTTATTCTGGGCACCTCTATGGGCTGTATGCACGCTTTTGTCTGGGGCACGACCTATCCGGGCGTGGCCACGCGGCTCGCGCCTTTCGCCTGCAACGCAACAACGATTGCCGGACGCAATCGCTGGTGGCGCAAAATGTCTGTTGATGCGATTAAGGCCGACCCGACATGGAATGGCGGCAATTATACCACCCAGCCCGCACAGGGCGTGCGCACCGCCAATTATCTCTCAATGATTGCAGGCGCCAACCCAGTGGCGCTGCAAGAGCAATTTCCTACGCGCGAAGCCGCTGAAAAATCGTTGGACACAGGCTTTGCCGCGCGCGCAGGCGATGGCGATGCCAATGACCAGATTTATCAGCTGGAAAGCTCGCGTTATTATAATCCAGACCCCAAGCTGGAGGCGATTACCGTTCCTGTCCTTTGGATCAATTCGGCTGATGACTTCATTAATCCGCCTGAGCTTGGCTTGGCACAAAAAGCCGTGACGCGGATGCCCAAGGCGCAGTTCATCCTGATCCCTGCCAGCCCCGAAACCAAGGGCCATGGCACCCACACTTGGGCGAAATTCTGGAAGGATGATCTGGCAAAATTGTTGGCAAAATAAGCGCACCGGCCTAGAGCCGGGCACATGGCTGACAATCGCATCCTTGTTATCGATAATTATGACAGCTTTACGTGGAACCTGGTCCATTATTTAATGGAATTGGGGGCTGATGTAGAGGTTGTCCGCAATGATGCGTTGACGGCAGACCAAGC
>JACCEE010605980.1_pt1 | contig 35592 bp, 38 predicted proteins | sample 7449931 | NCBI WGS metagenome assembly JACCEE01 (sample SAMN15323457, study PRJNA562643) | freshwater metagenome | isolation source: river surface water | place: USA:Blue River Watershed | collected 2017-08-19 | reverse complement strand
CCTAGGTAACTAAGTAACTCCATTTAAAACTACAAAAATAAATTCATGGACTATCGTTATTGCCCTGTGTGTGCCAGCGAACTGGTAATGCGTCATGACAGTGAGTCAGGGGCCGATGGAGAAAAAGCACGATTAGCCTGTCCGGTTGGTCACTGGACACACTGGGATAACCCCATACCGGTGCTGGCGGCGTTAGTTGAAGTCGAAAATAGAATTTTGTTAGCTCGCAATGCGGCCTGGGGGCCGAAGAATTTTGCGTTGATTACTGGCTTTATGGAGCGCGGTGAAACACCTGAGCAAGGCATCGCGCGCGAGCTCCACGAAGAAACCAGTCTGCAAGCGAGCAAAATTGAGCTGATCGGTGTGTATGAATTTTTGCGCAAAAATGAGTTGATCATCGCGTACCACGTGCAGGCTGAGGGTGAGATTCGTCTTTCACCAGAGCTGGTGGAGTATCGGTTGATTTCGCCCGAAAAACTCAAACCCTGGCGCGCCGGAACCGGTTATGCCATGGCAGATTGGATGCGAGCTCGGGGACTAGAGCCTGAATTCATCGATTGGGGTCAAGAAGCGCCGTCGAACGACTGAAGGGAGCTTGTTTTCGTTTGTATCAAATGAATCAAGCGAGGCAAATGAATCAAGCGCACTGTGTCTTCACAGATTAAGATTTTGCTAAGTAGTTTTGCAGAGGGTAAGGAATGGAATTTCAGAAAGATGTCGATGCGCGTGGCATGAAATGCCCGTTGCCAATACTGAAAGCAAAAAAAGCGCTGAACGACATGCAAACCGGCGAGATTTTGAAAGTAATGGCTACCGATCCCGGTTCAGTCAGGGATTTCAACGCCTTTGCCCGTCAAACGGGCAATGAGTTGCTGTCGCACGAAGAACAGAACGCTGAATTTACTTTTTTCTTACGTAGAAAATAAACGAACGACCGTGCGTGATTTTTGCGCAGAGTTGCGTTATTCCCTATAATCGCGGTTTACGTTAACGTCAATCTGGCCATTCCAGTTTCGCTGGTCTGGTTAGGCAATTCAATTCATCCCAAGGAAAGTTATGAAGGTACTGGTACCCGTCAAACGCGTGGTCGACTACAACGTGAAGGTGCGCGTTAAATCCGATAGCAGTGGAGTGGATATCGCCAACGTCAAGATGTCGATGAACCCCTTCGACGAGATCGCGGTTGAAGAAGCGATGCGTCTGAAAGAAGGCGGCAAAGCAACGGAAGTGATTGCCGTGTCGTGTGGTGTTACTCAATGTCAGGAGACGTTGCGAACTGCCATGGCGATTGGTGCTGATCGCGCCATCTTGGTCGAAACCGATGTGGATTTGCAGCCGTTAGCGGTGGCCAAGCTGTTGAAAGCCGTCGCTGATAAAGAGCAGCCACAACTCATCATTTTGGGTAAGCAAGCCATTGACGATGATTGCAATCAAACCGGCCAAATGCTGGCAGCGCTTCTTGGTTGGCCACAAGCGACGTTTGCATCCAAAGTAACTATCGATGGCGATAAAGCGACTGTTACTCGCGAAGTGGATGGCGGTCTTGAAACGATCTCGCTCAGCTTACCTGCCATCGTTACGACTGATTTACGTTTGAACGAGCCACGTTATGTGACTCTGCCAAACATCATGAAGGCAAAGAAAAAAACTCTTGATGTGATTCAACCCGATGCTTTGGGTGTGGATGTCACACCGCGCTTAAAAACGCTTAAAGTTTCCGAGCCGGCTAAACGTTCAGCGGGCACCATGGTGCCGGATGTCGCAACACTGGTTGCGAAGTTGAAGAACGAAGCAAAAGTCATCTGAATATAACAAGGACACTACGTCATGGCCGCACTTGTCATCGCTGAACACGATAATGCCTCGCTCAAAGCGAGCACCCTAAACACCGTTACCGCCGCTGTTCAATGCAGTAATGAAGTTCATATTTTAATTGCTGGTCACGACTGTGATGCGGCGGCTGCCGCTGCTGCGCAGATTGCGGGAGTGACTAAAGTATTGATCGCAGAAGGTGCGCAATTTGCCGATGGCCTAGCTGAGAATATTGCTGAGCAAGCGTTGGCGTTGGCAACTAACTATTCGCACATACTCGCACCAGCTACGGCTTACGGCAAAAATATTCTTCCGCGCGTAGCCGCTCGTTTGGATGTGGGTCAGATTTCAGAAATTACTAAGGTCGATTCGCCTGACACCTTTGAGCGTCCGATTTATGCCGGTAATGCTATCGCTACGGTGCAATCGATTGATGCGATTAAAGTGATTACTGTTCGTGCTACAGGTTTTGATGCTGCAGCTACGGGTGGTTCGGCAGCGATAGAAAAAATTACCGCAGTGGCTGATTCAGGAAAATCAGTGTTTGTTTCGCGCGAGTTAGCGAAGTCGGATCGTCCAGAACTCACCGCTGCAAAAATTATTGTTTCTGGTGGCCGCGGTATGGGCTCAGCTGAAAACTTTAAAATTCTCGAATCCCTTGCTGATAAGCTCGGTGCTGCCATGGGTGCATCGCGTGCCGCTGTCGATGCAGGTTATGTGCCGAATGATTGGCAAGTCGGACAGACTGGCAAAATCGTTGCTCCTCAGTTGTACATCGCCGTAGGTATTTCTGGTGCGATTCAACATTTGGCAGGTATGAAAGATTCAAAGACGATTGTTGCCATCAACAAGGATGCGGAAGCACCTATATTCAGCGTGGCTGACTATGGACTGGTGGGTGATTTGTTTGAAGCCATACCAGCACTAGTAAAAGAACTCGGTTAAACAATTAATTCCCTTCTCGGTTAGCAGAATCTTCAGGAGTTCTAATGAGCTACGTCGCACCTTTAAAAGATATGGTGTTCGTCATGAACGAGTTGGCGGGGCTAGAAGCCATTAGCCAATTACCCGGCTGCGAAGATGCGACGCCTGAAACCGCTGAGGCGGTGCTGGAAGAAAATGCAAAATTTTGTTCAGAAGTCGTCGCGCCTCTGAACTGGGCAGGGGATTGCGCGCCAAGTAGTTGGCATGGCGGCGAAGTTAAAACGACACCGGGATTTAAAGAAGCATTCAAAGCTTTTGGCCAAGCAGGTTGGCAAGGTGTGCAGCATCCGGTTAATTACGGTGGTCAGGGCTTACCTAAGTTGTTAGCGACTCCGTGTATCGAAATGTTGAACTCAGCGAATCTTTCATTCGCACTGTGTCCGTTGTTGACTGATGGTGCCATCGAAGCGTTGATGACAGCAGGCACCGATGCACAAAAAGACGTGTATCTGGAAAAACTGATTTCGGGTCAATGGACTGGCACGATGAATTTGACCGAGCCACAGGCGGGTTCTGATTTGTCATTAGTGCGTTCACGTGCAGTGCCAGAAGCAGACGGCACGTACAAAATTTTCGGTACCAAAATTTATATTACGTACGGCGAACATGATATGGCTGAGAACATCATCCATCTCGTGCTGGCACGCACGCCAGACGCACCAGAAGGTGTAAAAGGTATTTCACTGTTCATCGTGCCTAAATTTCTCGTCAAAGCGGATGGCAGCTTAGGCGATAGAAATGACGTGCATTGTGTATCGATTGAACACAAGCTGGGTATCAAAGCCAGCCCCACCGCTGTTTTGCAATATGGCGATCACGGTGGTGCAATTGGTTATTTAGTGGGACAAGAAAATCGCGGCTTAGAGTACATGTTCATCATGATGAACGCTGCGCGTTTTGCAGTAGGCATGCAAGGTATCTCAGTGGCCGAGCGCGCGTATCAAAAAGCAGTCGGGTATGCGCGTGATCGTGTTCAATCGCGCGACCTCGCAGGCTCTGCAGGTCCGGTGGCGATCATTCATCATCCCGATGTAAAACGCATGCTGATGTCTATGCGCGCACAAACAGAAGCAGCCCGTGCATTGTCGTATGTGACCGCAGCTGCTTTCGATGCTGCGCATCACCATGCTGATGAGGCAACGCGTAAAGTCAATCACGCCTTCTATGACTTCATGGTGCCTATCGTTAAAGGTTGGTCGACTGAGATGTCGATTGATGTTGCATCGACCGGCGTGCAAGTGCACGGCGGTATGGGCTTTATTGAAGAAACGGGCGCGGCACAGCATTATCGCGACGCACGTATCTTGACGATTTACGAAGGTACGACCGCGATTCAGGCAAATGATTTGGTGGGTCGCAAAACGCTGCGTGATGGTGGAGAGCTGGCAAAAAATTTACTTGGTCAAGTTTCAGCAACGGCTGCTGAATTAACCAGTTCCGGCCATGCTGAGTTAGTAGCGATTGGTCAGCGCTTAGCGGCTGCAAGTGCCGATCTGAAGAGTATCGTTGAATTTATTGCGGCTAACGGCAAGGCTGACATCAAAGCCGCCTTTGCTGGCAGCGTGCCTTATCTGAAAATCGCAGGCATCGTGTTTGGCGGTTGGCAGATGGCACGTGCCGCGAAGATCGCTACTGCAAAATTAGCTGAAGGCGGAGGTGATGCCTCTTTCTATACTGCGAAGATCGCAACTGCGCGCTTTTTTGCTGATCATTACCTGAGTACTTCTTCGGCAGCACGGATTGCGATTGTTGAAGGTAGTGCGGGAGTGTTGGCACTCGCTGACGAACAGTTTTAATTTATTCGCGTTGAGTGCAGCGGTCATTTAAATGTTTGATTAGCCGTAAGCGCCGCCTGTCAGTACCAGATCGAAGGCGCGCGCGATAACGGTGAGCAGCAATGTCGCTCCGTAAAAAAGATTTAACACCATCATCGCTGGAATTGGCCAGCGACTGTCTGTTTTGATGTCTGATTCAGCGTTGTACTTCGCATCCCATTTTTCATCCGCTGTCAGACCCATTACAAAAGTCTCTAGGCTTGCCGCCAGTAGCGAGAGCACCGCGGGTGCCGCGTAGGCTAGCAGGGGCCAGTCTGGATGCAAGACGAATAACAGACCTGAAGCCGGTAAGCTCGCTGCATGCAGCCAACCCCAGCGATCTTTCATGCCATGTAGATAAAATCGGTGCAAACCTGCGCCACCCAAAACGAGTGCGAGTATTGTTGCTAAGGCTTTGCTTTTAAACGTTGAATTCATTTGTTTTTGCTTCGAGATGAGAGTGCAACCCAAGTTTATTGCTAAATTTAAAACTAGCTGGCGATGCTTATGTTTGCGGTGGCCGCAGTGTGCACTGTCCCGTCAGTGATGGCAAATTGGCTGAGTCGGCACCTGAAATCTAGTGAAACTTGCCCGCATAGGGTGAAAATCCACAATAAATCAGCCACTTCCCGCATTTTGGCTTGTCCCCTCAGTGCGAAAAACGCTATAATCGCGGTCTTTTTTCGTGTCCGTATTTCCCCCTTTTTGGTAGAGAAAATTATGGTTGTTATCCGTTTATCCCGTGGTGGTGCAAAGAAGCGCCCTTTTTACAATATCGTTGCTACTGATTCGCGCAATCGCCGCGATGGCCGCTTTATTGAGCGTATCGGTTATTACAACCCTGTCGCTTCTGGCGCAGCTCAGCCTTTCAGCATCGATCAGCAGCGTTTGACTCACTGGCAAAGCGTTGGTGCGCAATTGTCACCAACCGTCCAGCGTTTGATCAAAACCGCCGGCAAGCAAGCTGCCTGATTTGACGATGTCGGGTACTCCGGGAATCCCGGTTCCCGATGATCTGGTTTTGGTGGCCCATGTAACGGGTGCCTATGGTCTGGCAGGTTGGGTCAAGTTAAAGCCTTATTCGGATGATGCGGGTGCTTTGGTGCACGCAAAAACCTGGTGGCTAGATAAACCTGAACTGCGTGATGTGGATGTACTGCAGGTGCGATCGCAAGGTGAAGATCTAGTGGCGCATTTGATGGGTGTAGTCGATAGAAATTCAGCTGAGGCGCTGAAGGGCGCAACAGTTCAAGTAAGGCGAGCGCATTTCCCGCCACTTGATGATGGAGAGTTTTACTGGATCGATCTGATCGGCCATGCGGTTGAAAATCTCCGAGGAGAACCGCTCGGTGAAGTCACCGGTCTGATGGATAACGGCGCGCATCCTATCTTGAGAGTTGCGCTTCCGGGTTCAGAAAAGGCCCTCGAACTATTAATCCCCTTTGTGGACCAGTTCGTTACTTCAGTTGATTCAGCAGCAAAAAGAATACAGGTGGATTGGGAGCGCGATTACTAGCTCTCGGTTCTGGGGGGTGGGCATGCAGTTTGATGTGATTTCGCTCTTTCCTGAAATGTTTTCGGCACTGACGTCATCGGGGATTACTCGACGAGCGTTTGAGCAAAAACGATGTGAGCTGTCTTTGTGGAATCCGCGAGATTTCACCAACGATAATCATCGCACTGTGGATGATCGGCCGTATGGCGGAGGCCCTGGAATGGTGATGATGGCCGCTCCGCTGGAATCGGCCATTACAGCAGCAAGTCAGCGGCAGCTAGCGTTGGGTTTACCTAAGCCTAGAGTGATTTATATGTCGCCTCAGGGTGCGCCACTCACTCATTCACGGGTGATGGCGCTGACAGAAGCAAAAGGATTAGTGGTTTTGTGTGGTCGTTACGAAGCAGTCGATCAGCGTTTGATCGATCGTTGCGTCGATGAAGAAATCAGCTTAGGCGATTTCGTTTTGTCCGGTGGTGAGTTGCCGGCCATGGCGTTGATGGATGCAGTGATCAGGCAATTGCCAGGTGTGTTGCATGATGATGCATCGGCAGTGGAAGACAGTTTTGTGAATGGTCTTCTCGATTGTCCACACTACACGCGACCAGAGATGTATGAAGATACTAGTGTGCCGGCAGTATTGTTAGGCGGGCATCACGCAGAAATAGAAAAATGGCGGCGTGAGCAAATGCTTCATGCCACCCAGCGCAAGCGCCCTGATTTACTTGCTAAGGCGCGCGCAGCAGGATTGCTGACCAAGGCTGATGAAGCCTTTCTTAAGCAGAGCAGTAAGTAGTTTGTAGTGAGTAGTGATTTGATTGTAGTTCGTCGAGGGGCAGTCAAGCTTTTTAAATGCTGCCCTGTTATGTGTAATTCATCCTCTACCGGGCATAGTCGTTATCAGCGCCGGCACGATGCAAAGGAGCAAACCATGGATCTGATCCAACAATTAGAGCAAGAAGAAATTACCCGTCTGGGTAAAAACATCCCTGAATTCGCACCTGGCGATACCGTTATCGTTAACGTGAACGTGGTTGAAGGTAACCGCAAACGAGTACAGGCCTATGAAGGTGTAGTGATATCCCGTCGTAATCGTGGCTTGAATTCGAACTTCATCGTTCGTAAAATCTCGTCAGGCGAAGGTGTAGAGCGTACTTTCCAATTGTATTCACCACTGATCGCTTCGATTGAAGTGAAACGTCGCGGTGATGTTCGTCGTGCCAAGTTGTATTACCTGCGTGAACGTTCAGGTAAATCGGCGCGTATTCGCGAAAAATTGCCTAGCCGTCGTACAGCTGATTCCGCAGCGGAGTAAGCACTCGAGTTACGGCAAACCGAAAAGGGCACCGAGCGTGCCCTTTTTCTTTTTTGAATGCTGATGAAAAATCCGTTTGATCCTACCGCAGCACCGATTGATTCTTTGGCTTCTGAGCAGGCCTTAGCATTGGATCGCTTACATCCCGAGTGGTTGCGTCAACGTTTTCGCCAACCTGCCGAATGGACGCCGGAATTTACCGATGAACATGTGCTGCGTGATACTCAGCGCGTGCCCGTACCTGCGTCGGTGCTGATGCCCTTAGTGGTGCGTGAAAATCATATTTCTTTGTTGCTTACCCAGCGCACGGCCCATCTGCATGATCATGCAGGTCAGATTAGTTTTCCTGGTGGCCGAGTTGACCCCGATGATGAAGACGCTATCGCCACCGCCTTGCGTGAAACTGAAGAAGAGATAGGTCTGTCTCGTCGTCATATCGAAGTGATCGGTTCATTGCCTGACTACTTCACGGGTACCGGTTTTCAGGTCACTCCCGTGGTCGGCTTAGTTCATCCGCCGTTTGATTTGGCCGCTGATGAATTCGAAGTCGCCGAGATCTTTGAAGTGCCGCTACATTTTTTGATGGATGGTGCTAACCACCAACGTCGCAGTGCTGAATTTCCCGGTAAGCCCGGTCGTCGGACGTTTTATGCGATGCCTTTTCAGCACTATTTTATTTGGGGCGCCACTGCCGCCATGCTGCGGAATCTTTATCATTTTGTACGCGCTTGAGCCGGGTATGCATTACTCTTCATTTAGCTTATGATTTACTGAAATTCCAGCGCTTCTTATGACTCTGTTTTCTATACTTTTCGTTCTGCTGATTGAACAGTTCCGTCCTCTGCGTGCGGACAATCCTATCTATGCCGCAATACGTGTATTCGCGGCTCGCATAGAGCATAGTTTTAATGCAGGTCGACCCGAACACGGTCGTATGGCCTGGTTGGCCATGGTATCGGTTTTGGTGGCACCTACCTTGTTGATCTACTGGTTGCTTGCGTTGGTAGGGCCATTGGCGCAGTTCGTATGGAGTGTGTTGATTGTCTATTTGACGATGGGTTTTCGTCATTACAGTCATTACTTCACGGCGATTCAAGCGGCCTTGAACAATGGCGAGCTGTCAGAAGCGCGTGATCTTCTTGCAGAATGGACTGGGCAAGATGTGCGCGATCTTGATTTCCATGATGTTGCTCGCTTATCAGTAGAAAACGCATTGATCACTACCCACCGACATGTGTTTGGTGTTTTTTTATGGTTGCTGCTGCCGATTGGGCCTGCCGGTGCTGTCATTTACCGTGTCGCAGAATACTTGTCACGTGCATGGACTGAGCCCGAGCATCTGCGCCAAGAATCATTTGGCACATTCGCTAAAACAGCATTTGACTGGATAGATTGGCTTCCGGCGCGCTTAACCGCGGTAGCTTTCGCCATCGTCGGTAATTTCGAAGACGCAATTTATGCTTGGCGAAATTTTGCTCGTCGCTGGGCGAGTCACACCACCGGCATCATTTTGTCGGCGGGTGGTGGTGCAATGGGAGTACGGCTGGGAACGCCTGCTGAATATGCGCCTGCAGTGCCTGAAGTTGATATCACGCGTTACGAATCCTCTAGCCCTGAACTTGAGATTTTGCCAGGCGAAGAACCCTCAGCACGTTCATTGCAAAGTACCGTAGGCTTGATTTGGCGCGCGCTTCTTCTTTGGATATTACTGTTGGTTCTGGTCTCTGTTGCTAACTGGCTGGGCTAAAAATACTTCCATAGGCTGAGTGCCTTAAGGACGGCTAGAAAGTTGGCGTCCTTGTGGTTCTTTTCTAGTAAAAATGCGGGTACAGCTTTGTTTCCCCTCTCATATTCGGTAAGATAGCGACAAATGGTGTGCTGCAGCAAAATGCCACCCAACCCCTATCGTTTGAAAGCCTGCCCGCCGCATGGCCGACCCGAGTTCAGAATTTTCCAGCCAAGCGACCGACTTCATCATTCAGGGCTTGACCAGTAAAGGTAAACCCTTCCGGCCAAGTGATTGGGCCGATCGCCTATGTGGAATTATGGCGCGTTTTAATCCTGACGCTGGCAGTGGTTATGACCTTCATCTTCAGTACTCTCCTTATGTACAACCTGCGCTGATTGAGGGCGTGCGATCGGTTTTGGTTGACGCTAAGTTGTACGCGCTTGAGCCCATGGCTTATCACTTTATGCGCAGCTTCGCTAAAGATAATGATTTAGTCATCATCGAAGCATGTCTGCTACCTAACAAGCACTGAGTAAATAAAAGCGCGACGATTGTCTCGCATGTAGTAAAGCTAATGCCTTACTTCAATAGGCTTTTGCATTGCATAGCTGCACAGTTGCGCTGGATAGCAATAAATTCACCAATAATTCGTAATAAATCAGCACTCATCTGATTCATTCATAAAATTTCTATCATTCTTTTATGGAGAAGTTTTATATGGATACCTTCATACGACCTCCTATGCATACACGTATGCATTAGCCATACATCAATCGTTGAATCACTTCAAAAAATTCATAAATCGAACTAATGATCGATATTAGACCGGTTAATTGAATTGTTAATGCGCGAACTAGCAACTTGTGCGATTTAATTTCGTTTGGCGCAACCTGTTGCTCTGATTCACTGGGCTGTTTATCAATCATGCCGGGTTCGCGAAAAATCGCAGGCTTTAGCCTGATTGAATTAATGATTGCGCTAGTTGTCGCTAGCCTACTGGCAACGGTTGCTTTGCCAGCCTACCGCGATCACATGATACGCGGTGCTATTCCTCAAGCGACCGGTGGTCTGAGTCTGTTTGCAATGCGAATGGAAGAGTATTACCAAGATCATCGTACCTACGCTAATGGTACTAACTGCGGCGCGGCCACGCCTGCAAGCGAAAAATTCAGCTTTAGTTGTGTCACAGCTTCCGCGGGACAGTCGTATGTGCTGACCGCTGTTGGAATCAGTGGGGATCTGACTGCATTTTCTTATACCTTGGATCAGTCGGGAGTAGCTAAGACGATCGCTTTACCTACAGCATGGGGAAACGTTCCAGTGAATTGTTGGATCATTAAAAAAAATGCCACCTGCTGAACACGCTATGAGCGTTGTGTATGAATGATTACTCAGGTTTTTCGTTAATCGAGTTAGTAATTACCCTGACAGTTTTATCTATCGCGCTTGCGATAGGGGTACCTTCCTTAATCGGATGGGTTCGTGCTATGGAGGTGAGGAGTAGTGCAGAAAGTCTGCGCAGTGCGCTACAGCGCGCTCGAGCCGAAGCAGTAGCTCGAAATACTCGCGTACGAATTAGCCTAAGTAATACGACGGGTAATCCGGGATGGAATGTAAGGTGCGTCAACGCCGCCGCCGGGTGTCCTACATCATTACTCAGCCACACGATAGAAAAGACCAGCGTAATACGTTGGGGAGCCGCGCTGCTGGCGGGTTCATCAACGATGACTACCGCGCTAAAGGCTGGTGCTACCTTACCCGCCACTATCGATTTTTTCCCATTAGGTGATGCGCCACAAGTTACGGGTGGCACAGATATCGCACGCGTTGATGTGATTTACTCCGCCACCACAGATGACGTAAGACTAGTTTTAAGAATAGACGGCGCAGGCAATATCCGTTTGTGCAATCCATCACGACCCACAGACCACCCTGAGGCATGTCATTGATGAGTGACAAAGCAAATTCTATTCATCATCAGCGTGGCAGTAGTTTGCTCGAAGGTTTGCTCGCAATCATATTATTTTCAATGGGCTTGCTGAGTTTGTTAATGCTGCTATCGGCCACGCTGATTGAAAGCAGTAATGCACGGTATCGGATCGAAGCGAGTTTATTAATAAATGATCTGGTGTCTCACATGTGGATAGGTGATCACTCATTAAATGGTTTAAAGACTCGCTATGCTGATACGACGTCGACAGACTACCAAAGCTGGTTTACATCAGTAAGCAATCGATTGCCGGGTGTTTCAGCAAAGACGAACACACCTCAGATAATAATTGATGATGCGCGCAACGTAACAGTAAATCTTCGCTGGCAAGTCCCCGGAGATAGCAATTCACATCAGATGATAGTGCAGACCTTGATTACCGATTAACACGTGGCCACGCATTCACAAGTTGAATTTTCCAGAGGCGTTGGGCTGACCGATCTTTTGGTGGGATTAGCGATAGGCATGTTGGCGATGCTGGTCATTATTAAAGTAGCTGTGTTATTTGAAGCACGTAGAAAATCAACAGTAGGTACAGCTGATGCGCAGCAAAATATCGCTATCGCAGTGAGTTTGATGTCACGTGAATTGCGCATGGCTGGGCAGGGTTTAGGGCCAGTTGATAGTCTGGGGTGTTCTGTGGCTCATGATCTGGGTACTGCACTTGGAGCTTTGTCGCTAACACCTGTCACGATCATTGATGGCAATGCAGGTGCGCCAGATGAAATCCAAATTTTTTCCAGCGCAACACGACAAAGTACTGCTGCGGCTAGGTTACTCATAGCCCACGCAAGTACTGATACAGCAATGCAGATCGACAGTACTTTGGGTATGCAGCCCGACGATTTCTTAGTGTTTTATGAGGCTGGTAAGGCGTGCAGTCTAGTACGCTCTACCGCGATATCGACAGGTGCGTATCGCGTTGATCATTCAGTTATGCCTCTCGTAACGCCCACTACACCTGCAGCAGCAGGCACAGTAGCAACACCTGCAGCATTAGAGTATGTCTCGGGATCACGTGTCATTAATCTAGGTTCGCTACACCTAGTGCGCTACGCCATCGATGCTAATAACGATCTTCAAACATCGCGCTTTAACTTGGCATCATCAAACTGGGTAACGGCGGGCATGGCATCCGGGATTGTCAGTCTGCAGGCGCAATACGGATTTGATAATCGTTCGGGCGTACAAACTTCGCCGCAAGTCACGTTCTGGAGTTCGTCCATGATTGATGCCGATGGAAATGGTAAAACAGGTGACTCCAACGATTTAAAACGATTGATCGCACTACGATTTGCTGTTGTTGCGCGCAGTAGCGAGCGCAACGATCAAGGTTGTAACGCCTCTCTACCGCAATGGACAGCTGGCGATGCAACAACCGGGCAATTGGCACTGACAGATATCTCTCTGGATCACGTGACTAACTGGAATTGTTTTCGCTATCGTGTTTTAGAAGCCGAGGTGCCGCTGCGAAATTTACTCTGGAATGATTCATGAAAGCGTGTCATCAATCAGGTGCAAGCTTAGTTGTAACGCTTGTGATGTTAGTCATTATGAGTTTGGGTGCCATAGGCTTAGTTCGCTCTATTGATACCAGTTTGATGGTTGCTTCGAATTTAGCATTTCGTGAATCGGCGGTACTCGCCTCCGATGCTGGCACTGAGGCGGCAATTAACTGGCTGTCACCTTTAGTTACGGCAGCTGATCTTGGTGCAAATCAAGTAGATAAAGGGTATTACGCGAGTGTATCGGATGGCATGGACATCAGTGGTATGGCGGACGCAAGCGCAAAAGTAGCCATTGATTGGGATGACACGAAATGCAAAGGTAGTACTGCACCCGTTTGTCAACAACCTGCGGCTGCACTCGCAACGACGAATGCAGGAAATTCAGTTCGATACATTATTCATCGTCTTTGTCGCGCGACAGGAAGCCCTGATGCTGCGACCAATAACTGTTTGATGCATCAAGTAGGGTTGGCTGCTAGTTTCAAGAAGAGTCAAATCAGTTATGGGGCGGCCACTATCTTTTCATCGACCGCTAGCGTTTATTACCGCATTACTGTGCGTGTTCGTGGCCCGCGCAATACAACCGTATTCACTCAGACATTAATTCATTTCTAGCTAACTCCTTTTGCTCTTATAAATTTTAAGGGCTCTTGATAAATTAATTTTTCACGTTCAAAAATTTTTAAACATCTGGAGCATGGAATGCTAAGTGTCCTACTTCGAATGGTGACGATAGGCCTAATGCTATCGATGGCGAACTCTTTTTCGGCTAATGATATTGCCTCATCACCTATCAACTATCTGATTTCGACGCAGGTTAAACCCAATATATTTTTCATACTAGATGATTCAGGCAGTATGCAATGGAGTTACCTCGGTGATGAAGTCGTAATCAATGGCTATGAAAAAACGGTTGGTTATCGTAGTTCGCTTTGCAATAAAATTTATTACAACCCATCGGTAGTTTATGAGCCACCCGAACAAGCTGATGGGACTGCGTATCCAGCACAAAATTTCACAGCGGCTTTATATGATGGCTTTAAGTCTGATTCTATTGCCGTTGATCTATCGACTAGCTTTACCGCCTGGCGCACTACGAATAGTTTGTTACCCGTACCATCAACCCCATCCACAATTAACTATCACGGCGACTGTTCGACGAATACCGGTGGAGCTTGCACATCAGGTGATAACGATTATCCCAACCGGCCAGAGCCAGCCTACTATTTTGTCTATCAAGGTTCGCAAGCGAATCGATTGGGTGATGGGTCATCAGAAGATCACTGTCTTAATACATCACCCTCGCCGAATTGGAGCAAAGTAGTGGTGAGTAGTCGGTCTGGTAGGGATTCTTCGGATGAGCGAACGAATTTTGCTAATTGGTATAGCTACTATCGAACGCGTATTCTCTCTATGAAAACTGCCGTTGGTAGAGCGTTTCATCACATTGGCGATCAATTTCGCGTGGGATTTTCTACCATAGGCTATAGCGGTGTGAATTCTGATGATGCAGGATTTTTGAAAATATCCGATTTTGATTCGGCGCAGAAGGAACTGTTTTATAAAAAATTTTATGCCATCGATCCACTTTCAAGCACGCCTTTGCGCGCAGCATTATCTAAAGCTGGGCGTTTATATGCGGGTAAGTTACTCACTGGTGCAGATGATCCTGTACGATTTTCCTGCCAACAGAATTTTACGATTCTCTCTACCGATGGTTATTGGAATACCAGCGGGGAATCGGGCAGTTATGGTCCTAAGATGATTGATGGTCATACCGATGTCGGTAACCAAGATCATGATTTGCCGCGACCAATGTATGACGGTGACTCTTATGCGTCACCGGTACGCGCGGCAAAGCTGACCATACGTCCTAGTACACACTCAACCGATCCCTATATGGTCGTGTTTGGCATACAGGTCGATGGTAAAGAATTAATGAGCAACGGTACACAAGTAACGATAGGTACCGATAGCGACTCCGCATCGTCTCTGCTTGCATCAGGAGTCGCTTCTAATATTACTAAGGAAGGATTTCGAGCGATTGCTTTGGGTAGTGATGTGTATATTATTGCTCCGCCAGCATCAACTCAAAATTTTGGAGCGCCTGTAGTAGATCAGTATGGAAAAATCGATGTTAGTGTGGAGTCGTTCACGACTATTTCACGCAGCGGTGGATCCAGTAATAGTTTGGCGGATGTGGCTTCTTATTATTTTCGAACAGATTTACGCCAGCCTGCTTTTTCTAATTGCCCCACTGAGCGTGACGTGTGCACTAATAATGTACCGGTTGCACCGGGTAGTCGAGATGGAAATTTCCAACACATGGTGACCCACACGGTGGGGCTGGGTGCGTCAGGTAGTTTGCATTATCGAGAAGATTATGCCGAGGCGATTTCGGGTGACTTTAAAGAAATTTTTAATGGTCGTCGCGATTGGCCTGATCCTATGTTTTATAGCGGCCCTGAACGAGTCGATGATCTTTGGCATGCCGCTGTGAATGGAGGAGGGCGCTACTTTAACGCCTCCAATCCTGAATCGCTTTCTCGGGCACTGTCTGGCACCTTGTCTACTATTCGCGCATCGATAGGAGCGGCGGCGGCTGCATCGACCAGTAGCCAGCAGCCAGTAGAAGGTGACAATTTATTATTTGCATCGAGTTTTCGCAGTATGTATTGGGATGGCGATATCGAAGCCAGACGGATTAACCTAACCGATGGCAGCCTCTCTACTCAAGCTGAATGGTCAGCATCAACCCAACTGGATAAGCGTGTCGACAGATTTGCTGACAAGAGGAAAATTTGGGTGCAATCTTTTGCGGATGCGAGTGTCATCAAAAATTTTCTCTGGTCAGAATTGGATAACATGGAAAAGAGATTATTTGAAAACAGATGTTCCTCTAGGGCCAGACTTTCGCAATGTTTTAACCTGACATCAACGCAGAGTAAGGAGCTGACCGGCGAGCGCTTAGTCAATTATCTGAGAGGGCAATTTGCCTTTGAGGATAGAGTAGAAAATAGCCTGAAATTGTTTCGTAGGCGTGATCATGTGCTGGGTGCCGTCATGAGTGCTCAACCTTTGTATGTCGGGCGACCTGCATTTCGCTATGCCGATGAAAACTACGGTGCGTTCCGAGATGATCTGCAAGTCAATCGCAAAGGTGTGTTGTACGTGTCGGCTAACGATGGAATGTTACATGCGCTCGATGCAGCCACGGGAGTAGAAGCATGGGCGTTTATTCCTGCAGCCGTTCTTCCTGGCTTGTACCAATTGGCAGATAACCAATTTGGTCAACAGTCGACTTACTTACTTGATGGCTCACCAGTCGCTGGCGATATATGTCCAGGTGCTGCGTCAGTCAGTTGCTCTGCCTCAGCTTGGCGCACTATTTTGGTAGCCGGCTTAGGTGCAGCGGGACGCGAATTTTTCGCTCTTGATGTAACCGATCCTGATACCCCTAAGCCTCTATGGCGATTCAATCAGTCGAACGATAGCGATCTCGGCTACGCCATGGGCAAGCCAATTATTACTAAGCAGCGAGATGGTCGCTGGATTGTTGCCCTGACGTCGGGCTATAACAATATTCATCCTGGAAGTGGTCAGGGAGTTCTATTTATTCTTGATGCTTATACAGGTGAGCTACTGGAAAAAATAAATACCGGTGTAGGTAGTACGGCTTCGCCTGCTGGCCTTACCCAGATCAATGCGTGGGTTGATTCGGCTTTAGATAATACGGCGAGTCGATTTTATGGCGGTGATTTACTCGGAAATCTTTGGCGTTTTGATAGCGATGATCTGTATCCGCCATCGGGTCGTGAGGCTGTGCTTCTTGCAAACTTTAGCAAAGACAACAAGGCGCAAGCGATTACTACGCGACCCGAGTTATCTGAGGTACGCGTAGGTTCGCAACAAATACCCGTGATTAGCATTGGCACGGGGAGCTATCTTGGAATGAGTGATCTTAGCGATAAGTCGGTGCAATCTATATATACCATCAAAGATGAACTCACCAGTACAGGGATGGGTGATATACGCGCTTCTAGAAAGTTGATACAGCAAAACCTGGTTAAGAGTGCTAATGCGAATGAACTAACCGGATCAACCACGATAGCAGTGGATTGGCAAACGAATGCGGGTTGGTATGTGGATTTAGATGCTATTCAAAATTCCGGGGAGCGTGTTTCGTTAGATCCCGAACAGCAGCTAGGCGTTTTGCGCGTTGTTTCGAATGTTCCTGATCAAGTAGCTTGCCGTCCAACAGCGCAAAGTTGGATTTATGAATTCGATTATTTAACCGGCAGCTATTTGCCCTTAGCTACTAGGCAAGTTGTAGCTAGAAAAATTTCAGAGAGTAGCCTGACAGCAGGTATGCGAACCATCAAATTGGGAGAGAAAATCCTCGGCTTGTTGACTGATGAAACGGGCAAAGTGACCAATATCAGCAGTGCTGCGCCAGCTACGACGGTTAATGCGGTCAAACGAGTATCCTGGCGCGAGTTAGATGAGCAGTAATAAAACTATTTTTATAATAGTTTCGCTGGGATTGCATGTTTGCGCTGCAGTTTTATTTTTGTATCTCACAACAAGCCACCCCAAATTTAACTCAACCATAGCCGTCTCGTTACTTGAATTACCCTCTGATGAGGAGTCATCCTCGTCAAATATATTTTTTCCTGAAATAGAAAAAAAAATACGTAATAAAAAAAAGGAAATTACTCCGCTGTCACCGATGGCAAGTCCCTATTTGCCGGCTTCGCTATTAGATTTAAAGCCCCAGATAGTGAGAGATATCGATCCTGAATTACTTGAAAATTTTCGTGGCGTTCAAGCCCAATGGCTGAATCTGAGGTTACTGATTAATGAATATGGTGATGTTGATCAAGTGATTGTTGAACCATTTTCCATAGACACCGATCTACCTGAACGACTTTTAGCGGATGTGAAACAGCGATTTTTAGAGGCGCGCTTTACTCCCGGACGATTACACAATCAATCAGTACGCAGTCAATTACGCATACGCGTTCATCTCGACTAAGCTAGATGAAGCTGTGCTAACTACTCATACGCAGTAAGTTAGAAATTGCTTAACTCACTGCGCACTAGAGCTTTAATTAACGAGGTACACCTCTGCGAAGTAAATTGACGACCGCAAGCAAAATGATTGCGCCCAGTAGAGAAACCACCAATGACGCCAGGCTGAAATCATTTTGATTAATGGTACCTGTACCAAATAGGGGAGCCAGCAACCAGCCGCCAACCAAGGCGCCCACGATGCCCACGACTACATTGAGAACCACACCTTGTTGTGCATCAGTTTTCATCACTAAACTGGCCGCCCAGCCTATCAAGCCACCTATCACTATCCAGATAATGAAATTCATGTCGTCTCTCCAGTTAAACCTAAGGGAAACCGCACGATTGGCGGTTCTTATTTAGGCATGGCTGAAAGCGACTGGTTCACATTCAACGCATCAACTATGATCGCGATGAATAACTGGTGTAGAGGTCTGTGATCCTGGCCACTAAGGGTGGGGCTATCCTTGGTCTGTCTGGCAGTATTTCTGGCTTGGATGCACAATAGCGCTATGTAGAGCGTAGTAATTTCTCTTTTTGCATGAAAAATACAGATCGATTAAGACATTCACCCAAGGGAAGTCCATGCGGAATCAAAAAACAGTAGTACCTAGTTGGATCATGTTTGCTTTTTGGGCGACATTGACAGTGAGTGCGCATGCAGCTCCTGTAAAGGTTGATTCGAGCAAAAGTTCAGTAACGGCGATGTTTAAACAGATTGGCGTTCCTATAGAAACTAAGTTCACTAAATTTTCAGCTCAGATCGATTACGATGCCACCAAACCACAAAATGCAAAAGCGATTGTTGATATCGATATCGCCAGCTTTGATTTAGGTGATCCAGATTACAACCAGGAAGTACAAAAAAAAGAGTGGTTCAATGGTGCTCAATTTCCCAAAGCGAATTTCACCGCAGGAAAAATCATCCCTTCGGGCACAGGTAAATTGGAGGTTTCCGGTAAGCTGACCATCAAAGGTAAAACTGCGGACGTAACTTTTCTACTTAACGTAAGAAAAGAAGGTGCTGCACATGTTTTTGAGGGCAGCCTTCCGATTAAGCGTCTAGCATTCTCTATTGGTGACGGTACTTGGAAAGACACGAGTGTTGTAGCCGATGAAGTTATTATCAAGTTTCGCATAGTCGGCACTCAATAAAGGGTCAGTTTCATGAAAAAATTTAGTTTGCTGATAGCCGCTTTTTTTGCGATGGGTATATCCAGCGCATATGCCCAGAGCTATAACATTGATCCTGGCCATACTTATCCTAGCTTCGAGGCAGATCATTTAGGTTTGTCTTTTTGGCGTGGCAAATTTACTAAAACTAGCGGTAAAGTCGTGCTTGACAGAGCGGCAGCAAATGGAGGTAGTTTGGACATTACCATTGATGCGACTTCGATTGATTTTGGTCACGCAAAAATGAATGAAAACGCGCGTGGAAAAGATATGTTTAACGCAGAAAAATTTCCAACGATTACCTACAAAAGTAGTCTGCTTAAATTTGAGGGCGATAAATTGGTCGCGGTTGAGGGGGATATGACTTTGTTGGGAGTGACCAAAGCTATGCCTTTAAAAATTAATCACTTTAAATGCATGATGCACCCCATGTTGAAGCGCGAAGTATGTGGTGCAGATGCTTCGGCGCGCTTTGACCGCAGTGATTATGGTTTGAGCTACGGCATCCCGCGCTTTGCTCCTGAAGTGAAATTACAAATTCAAGTGGAAGCAGTTCGTGCGGATTAACTTCTTCGGCCATTGCTTACTTGCGAGCGCACTGACATTAGTTGGAGCGCTGGCATCGGCCCAAATTATTGATGTACGTACGGGTAAAGTGACCGATGAGTCGGCGCTTTCTGACATTTTAAAATCTGCCGATATCGTATTACTGGGCGAATTGCACGATAATAAATTTCATCACGAGGCTCGCGGACGATTAATTGCTCGCTTTGCTGATCATCGTCGTACCGTTGTTAGTGAGCATATGCCTGCGCCAAATCAAGTAAATTTTCAGTCAGTCATAAAAGAAGATTTACAAGCAGCAGGCTTTGATACTGAAGGATGGGACTGGCCCATACATCAGTCGCTGTATGAGCAAATTAAAGATAAAGGACTTACTGTCGTTGGTGGCAATCTCCCAAAAGAGGAGGCGCGAAGAATGTTTTTGCAGGGGGTTAGCAGCCTTCCAGAGCGTATGTCACAAACGTATACACAATCGCGTCTTGATGAGACCGCCGAGCGTAAGCTAGATCATGATTTAGTTGACGGCCATTGCGGTAAATTGCCTGAGAAATATCTGGTTAGGATGAGATTCGCACAGCGAATGACTGATTTGTCATTGGCGCATAATTTATTGGATCGTCGTCCGTCAGTACTGATAGCGGGTAATGGTCATGTGCGGCGCGACTACGGCGTGCCACAAATATTGGCTAGCGTCGCCCCTGAGAGCAAAGTGGTAAGTGTTGGTTTCTTAGAGCAGGGCAGCAGCACTCAAGACCTGCTGCAGTCCGTATCAGGACAGTATGATTTCATTTGGATTGCTGAGCGTGCAGAACGTAAAGATCCTTGTGAAAATTTCAATCTAAAGTAAAACGTTACTACGACAATAGTTAGACATTTTTTATAATAATAATTTACTAGAGGCCGAGCATGTTCAGATCTTTTTTTCTGTCCCGACATTGGGCATTGTGGGCCTGGCCTGGTGCAGTGCTGATTTTTGGCGGAACCTGGTATCAAGTACAAATTGATGTAAAGATCAACGACTGGTTCGGTGGGTTTTACGATGTCGTACAAAAAGCTTTGAGTAAACCAGGCGCTGTATCCATTGAAGAGTTTTTTGGGTTTCTTCTTAGTTTTGGTGAGCTAGCCGGCGTGTACGTACTCGTCGCGGTCTTGTTGGGTTTTTATACTAAGCACTGGGTGTTTCGCTGGCGTGAGTCTATGAATGATTTTTATATGGCGCACTGGGAGAGCCTGCGGCATATAGAAGGTGCCAGTCAGCGAGTTCAGGAAGATACCAAGCGCTTCGCCTCCATTATGGAAACCTTGGGATCAAACATGATCGATTCGATCATGACCTTGATCGCATTTTTACCGATATTGTGGACGCTCTCTAAAAAAGTCAGCGAAGTCCCTGTATTTGGTCAGGTGGAGCATGCACTTGTTTATGTAGCGATTTTATTCGCGTTGCTGGGAACGGTAGCTCTGGCATTAATTGGTGTAAAACTCCCCGGGCTTGAATATAACAACCAGCGTGTTGAAGCGGCCTACCGCAAAGAATTAGTGCATGCCGAAGACGATGTCAATCGCGGTAGCCCGCCGGTAGTGAGGGATTTGTTTAATCAGGTTCGTGAAAACTACTTCCGACTATTTTTCCATTACATGTATTTTGATATCGCCAAGTTTTCGTATCTGCAATTTGGCGTGCTAGTTCCTTACATTGCATTAGGCCCAACGGTGGTTGCAGGTGCTATTACGCTGGGCGCTATGCAGCAGATAGTGCGTGCATTTGGTCGGGTTGAAATGTCGTTCCAGTTTTTAGTACGTAGTTGGGGAACGATCGTCGAGCTGATTTCGGTATATAAACGTTTGCGCGCGTTTGAAGCGCAGGTTGCCATTATCGAAGCAGCAGCGCGCACTAACCCTGCTGAAAAAACTACCACAGACTAGTTCTTCTTTAACTCGCCCGAGCCGTAAATCGCTGGTTCGGGCGCAGCCTCTTATTGTCGTGTAGTGAGTAGCTTTTCCTCTATAACGATCAGCCGTTCGTCTTATTCCCTTAGTAAAAATAAAAGTAAGTGCGCTTTATACAAGCTAGCACGTTCGTTCTATTTTATAGATGTGTTTTCGCTATCACTGTTAATTTCTTTGACCTATTTTTGCATTCGCACGAAGAGCTCTCTCCTGATTTAACGGTGCTAATCTGTATGTAAGCACTTCATTTTGTATTTTATTTTTCGCATCGCAGCATAGCCCAACTCACTAAAGCACTTATAAATTGATGACCCCAAAGCGTGAAATTAACGTTTTAATGGTTTCTTTCTTGAAGAAAAGTAGACCATAATCACAGAGAGAGAAAGTGATGTGCTTTCAAATATAACAAGTCTAAAAAGGCAGCATAAAAATTAGATCGCTACAGTAAAAGTCTGTGCAAGACAGACTGCCATAACAAAAAATGTTCATGGGAGATACGATGCACGCGGAGCAGAGGCACCACATTGAGACAGTGATGCAAGTGGCTGAGCAGGCTAAGCAAACGCCATCTGTTTTGCTGCATGATGAAATCATTCGTGATTCGTGGATGCGTTGCGTGCATGAGCACAAACTTGATCCCACTCGTATGCAAGAAGCGATCATCTTGCCCCAGCAGCAAATTCGCGAGCGTCAGGATCAGATTGAAGAATTCCTTCACATAGCGCGTCATGGCCTCGAGACGCTCTATCATCAAGTCGCAGGTTTGGGTTATGTGGTTTTGTTGACTGATGCGCGCGGTGTGACGGTTGATTTCATTGGTGATTTACAGCTCGATCCTAGCTTAAGAAAAGCGGGTCTCTATTTAGGATCGGATTGGAATGAAAGTAATGTAGGTACCTGTGGTGTAGGAACCTGTATCAGTACCGGTCAAGCATTGACAGTGCATCAGGGCGATCATTTCGATGCTACTCATATTCCACTCACCTGCACAGCAGCACCGATTTATGATGCGATGGGCCAAATGAAGGCCGTGCTGGATATCTCAGCGCTCACATCGCCAGGACAGAAAGAAAGTCAGCATTTAGCATTGCAAATGGTGCGCATGTATTCGCACCAGATTGAGAATGCTTACTTCCTTCATCGCTTCCGTCATGAGTGGATACTCAGGTTGTCTACTGCGCCTGAATTTTTAGAGGTAAGTCCTGAATACCTAATCGCCATTGATGGATCAGGCAAGATCATTGGCCATAACCGTCGTGCGCAGTTGATCTTTGGCGACGCACCGCAGGAGTTGATTGGTCGTCGCATCGATTCACTTCTGAATGTGTCGACCGATGATCTTCATCGATTTGTGGCTGTGCAGCCAGTCGATCGACGAGCGCTAATGGTTAGTGGGACACAAAAATTAGTATTTTTATCGGCGCTAGCCCCGGCTCGCTCGCTGTTGGAAGCGGTGCGAGCACGCATCGAGCCACCCACACCAGAGCCATTAGCTGCGCTCTCTGGTGGTGACCCTTTATTAGATCGTCAGATTTCGCGTGCAGCACGGTTGATCAATTCGCCGATTAGTATTTTGGTGACTGGCGAGACAGGTAGTGGCAAAGAATACTTTGCCAAAGCCCTGCATCAAAGTAGTGAACGACGTAACGGCCCTTTTGTGCCAGTTAACTGCGCCGCTATTCCAGACACGCTAATAGAAAGTGAGTTGTTTGGTTATGCGCCCGGAAGTTTTTCTGGTGCCTCGCCAAAAGGAAAGCGTGGGTTAATTCAAGAAGCTGATGGCGGCACGCTATTCTTAGATGAGATAGGCGACATGCCTAAGCCACTGCAAGCACGTTTGCTGCGGGTACTTTCAGAAAAAGAAGTGCTGCCAGTGGGTGCTACGCGTGCGGTTGAAGTCAATATTCGAGTTGTCGCAGCGACACATTGCGTGCTTGAGTCGCTGGTGCGTGAGGGTGCATTTCGAGATGATTTGTATTACCGATTAAGTGGCGCACACTTTACCTTGCCACCCGTACGTGAGCGTAAAGATTTGTCGTGGATCATTGATCGTGTTCTTGCGCTGCATGGTCGTAAATCGTCTGATCAACCTGCGCCTACCTTAGATGCTGAGTCCAGAGCTGCATTACTTGCTCACAGCTGGCCAGGTAACTTGCGAGAACTACGTAACGTGATTGAGTTTGCTTCAGCCGTCTGTCGCGATAATCAAATTACGTTAATCGATTTGCCTGAATATCTCAGCGCTCCACTCAATAACACTTTTACTGTCGGTTCCTCTTTTCAAGACCTGTCGTTGAATAGCCTGGAAGCGAATCAATTGCTTGCGCAGCTGCGTGCTGCACGTTGGAATGTGACTGCTGCTGCGAATGCGATGGGTATATCCCGTATGACGCTGTATCGCCGCATGAAGCGGTACGGCATAGAACACCCGCAATAAATCTGTCCTTCTTTTACAAAAATTTTACTTGAGGATGTGACATCTGTAACAGAGCTAGCTGTGACAGATGTCCCTACTGAGCTTGCAGCAAACAGAATTTTTTCTGTGCGCCGCAACATCGATATGTGAAAAAGTATTCTGATTCAAGTGCTTGCACGATGAATCCGGATGTTGTTGTAGGAGTAGCGTCGTTGGCACGTCAATTGCAATACAGATTGCGGTTCGACCTTCACGGGCGGACTGCCGTCAGGCAGCAGCAGTACAACCCCGGCAAAAAAGTCGTCCAGTTCATAAGAACTGGGTCGTTCAAAAATATAGGAGACAAAAATGACAGATAAACAAAGGCCATTTGGTGTTTCGATGACGGACAGGGAGTTTGCAGAATGTATGCCTGCAGATGAGTCCGCATTCCGCTCCCCGATCCCGACGCAAATGGTGTCGAACGGTGAATACAATCCGCTGCCCCAGACAGAAAATCAACGTAAGGTTGAATTCCTGATCAAGGAAATGGCGGACAAAGAGGCTAAGCGCCACAACATGACACGTCGTCAGTTCTTGGCTACTTCAGCAGGTATGGCTACGGCATTCGTCGCTATGAATCAAGTTTACGGTAACGTCTTTGAAGTTGATGAGGCAGAAGCCAAGAACTTGGACGCAGCCGGCGATCGTAAAGCCAAGTACAAAGGCCAGTTCATTTTTGATGATCAGACGCACTTCATTCGCGATGACTTTAAAGAAGAAGGTCTGACTGGTTTGACTAAGTGGGCCGAAGGCGCGGGTGTTAACCCGAACATCAACAACATCCCAACCAATTTGTCCCGCTACAAGATGGACAACTACCTCAAGGAGATCTTCCTTGATTCAGATACATCGGTGTCGCTGCTCTCCGGCGCGCCATTTGATGATCCAAACTGGTGGTTGCTGTCCAACGATGCGATTCAAAACGCTTGCCGTGCAGTGAACAAGATGGCAGGTAGCGTTCGTATGTTGGGTCACTCTATCATCACACCAAAATATCCTAACTGGATGGATGAAGTAGATCGTGCGATCGAAGAGCTCAAGCCAGTTTCTTGGAAGGCTTACACGATTGGTGATCCGTTCGGTCCATCTAAGTATGCATGGCGTCTCGATGACGAGAAGCTGATGTATCCGTTCTATGAAAAAGCTCTCAAAGCGGGTATCAATACGATTTGTATTCACAAAGGTTTGATGCCACGTGACTATGAGAAAGCATTTGCTGGAACATGGGAGAACGCGACCGTTAACGATCTCGGCAAAGCGGCAAAAGATTGGCCGAAGATGAACTTCGTGATTTATCACGCAGCGCTGCGTCCATGGTTGGCTGATAAGCCTGATATGGAAATGGCTCAGTTCGAGAAAAACGGCTACATCCAGTGGTCGACTGATCTTGCACGTATCCCTGAGAAGTATGGCGTGAACAACGTCTACGCTGAACTCGGTTCAGTGTTTGCCTCAACCGCTGTTACCGATCCTAAGTTCTGCTCAGCATTCGTTGGTCAGCTAGTCAACTTGATGGGTCCAGATCGCGTTGTATGGGGAACTGACTCTGTCTGGTACGGTTCGCCACAATGGCAGATCGAAGCGATGCGTCGCTTGGAGATCCCAGAGAGCATCATGAAGAGCCAAGGCTGGAAGATCGCTCTCGGTGATGGTCGTGGTACGGTCAAGAACAAAATCTTCGGTCTCAATTCAGCCAAGCTCTACAAGCTGGATGCGCAGAAGATGGCAGCGGACGCAATGTCCAAGCCATTCGATAACGACATGATCGCCAAGATGAAGGCGGAGTACCTGGCGATGGGCGGTGAGCGTAGTAATGCTGCTTACGGCTACATTGCTAAAGAAGGTCGCTCGTTCGGCTAAACCTGATTGAAGGTCTGCCGTAAGAAGGCGGATGCCGCGCTAGCGGTATCCGCCTGCACAATAAAAATTATTTGCACGTCATGAAGGAGGATTCACGATGAAATCTCTGAAGCTTGCCCCGCTAATGGCAGCCTTGCTGTTGATGACTGGAACACTAGCTTTTGCAGATCACCACGGCGAGAAAAAAACGCGTGTCGGAACCTGTGCCGATGCCAAAAAACAGCAAGATTATTTTTGCGATATGAAAAATGCTGCAAGCGATTCCATGGTTGCTCTAGGCACCGCATGCAGGAATGCGAAGATCAATGTCAAGGAAGCATGTGAGGGGATTGTTGAAGAAGATCCAACTTACAAGTCGTGCAAGATGGAGCAAAAATGCTGAGCTGCTAAACCAGCTTAGGTAACAGACACCCATTACTAATGCTTTTTTGACGTGAACAAAGTAGTCATTTGTCTCTAGTAAGTTTGCCGGCAGCTTAGCGCTGCCGGCTTTTTTATTTCTGGTCGTATACTAAGGACTAACGCTATCCTTATAGTGAAATATCTGTTGGCGATATATTGAAAATATGAAAATCATCATGAAACATATAAAAATAAGTTCTACATTTCTAATGACGTTATCTTTGGCGTTATTTTTTTCTGCTGTAGCTTTTCTGTCAACCGTTCATGCTGAGGATCGCGCCGCTGGCAGTGTATTCGTCGACTGTCCGGAATGCCCTGAGATGGTGGTACTTCCTGCGGGTGAGTTCGTGCAGGGCTCAGATAAAGTCGAGAGTGGGCATTTAGATGAGAAGCCGCAGCATACGGTAAAAATAGCGCGATCTTTCGCAGTATCAAAATACGAAACTACTTTTGCGCAATGGGACGTGTGTGTTGCAGAAGGTAAGTGTCCGAAAGCCGATGATGCTGGCTTTGGACGTGGCAAATTCCCTGCTGTGAATATCTCTTGGACTGAGGCTAAGGCCTATGCAGCCTGGCTGTCCGCTAAAACAGGTAAGAGTTATCGTCTACTCAGCGAATCTGAATTTGAATACGCAGCCCGTGGTGGTACGCAAACCGCTTGGTTCTGGGGTGGGAATGAAAATAAGCTGAAGACCTGTGAGTTTGCCAACTTGCATGATGAAACGGGCAAGAAAGCTCATCCGAATTATGTGTGGTCGCACGTGCTCTGCGATGATGGTGCTGCAGAAAATGCTGAGGTAGGTAAATACAAACCTAACCCATTTGGGTTGCACGATATGTTGGGTAATGTGCGCGAGTGGGTGGATGATTGTCATCAAGCAGGATATGCCGGCGCGCCCATTGATGGTTCGGTTCGTAAGCACGAAGGTCAATGTGAAAAACGTGTGGTTAGAGGTGGTGGTTGGCTGGATGGCCCATCGACAGCGCGTGCAGCTTATCGCTATTCTGAGGTAGAAGGTATGCGGAATTATCAGACTAGTTTTAGGCTTGCACGTGATCTTTGATTGAACTGTGTATCGATAATTCAAGGGGAGCCCATGCGACGCGTAACGGAGACTTTTCGACGATTGCATCATCCATTCGCAAGACGCGCTTCAGTCGCAATTCTGGCAGTAGCCGCATTAGCTGTTGCTGGAACGGCTGCGACGCAAGTCATACGCTCAACTGAGAAGCCGATCGATCCATCGATGGTTTATATGCAGCCGATCAAAGGCTTAACCCATTCACAACTGCAAAAATTTCAGGCGGGTGAGAAGCAGTTCAAGAATCCGTGGGTCGTGTTTCCTTTATTGGGTGGCGACTGGGGGCTGGGTCCCACTTTTTTAGCGAGCTCTTGCATTGCATGTCATGTCCAGGCTGGTCGAGGCCGTACCTTTGATAATCCGAATACCATCGCATTCCAGCAATTACTTCGTTTGTCGATACCTGGTGAGGGCTCGGATGGCGGGCCGAATCCGCATCCGAATTATGGCGATCAGTTGCAAGTATTCGGCGTTAACGTTGGGCTGAAAGATAATTTAAAACCCGGTGAGGCCGAGCTATACATTGACTGGATAGCTGAATCTGTCACTTTGCCTGACGGAGAAAAAGTTGAATTACGCAAGCCAAAAATTCGTATTGAAAAACCAAATTTTGGAGCTATCGATGAGTCAGTGATGACCTCGCTGCGTAATACACAGGTCGTATTTGGTATGGGTTACTTAGAGGCAGTGACAGAAGAAGACATACTCGCGCTAGCAAAACTTCAACAGACGCAAGGTTTGAATGGCCGCCCGAATTATGTGCGTGATGATATTAATAAGCGCGTTGCCTTAGGTCGGTTTGGTTGGAAAGCAAATCAGCCTAACGTACGCCAGCAGATTGTCGCTGCGTTTCATGGTGATATGGGCGTCACCTCATCCTTGTATATTGAAGAAAACTGCCCACCCATACAAAAAGATTGTCGCGCTATGCCCCCTGGCAATCGACCCGAGCTATTAGACTATGCATGGGACCATCTCACATTTTGGCAAGTGGCGCTCGATGCCCCGGCACCGCGTAATCAAGAGAGTGAGAACGTTAAGCGCGGCGGAAAATTATTTGACCAAGCGCGCTGTGCTCAGTGCCATGTGCCTGAATTAAAGACGGGCGAATATCCATTATTGCCAGCGCTTTCAAAACGTACTTTCCGCCCTTATACCGATTTGTTACTGCACGATATGGGCCCAGGTTTGGCAGATGGACGTCCGGATTTCAAAGCCGGTCCGCGTGACTGGCGCACAGCCCCACTCTGGGGTATTGGCGTATCGGAGCAAGTCAATGGTAGTCCTCATCTATTGCACGATGGACGTGCACGTAATGTGCTTGAGGCGATTCTGTGGCATGGCGGCGAAGCTAAAGCATCGCGCGATATATTTGCAGGCTTGAGTAAAGCAGAGCGTGATGATCTGATCGCCTTTGTGAATTCACTCTAATTCAAATGGCGCTGATCCCATGACGCGCCCGCAACAAATTCGCTATTTCTTACTAGCGTTTTTTTTATATCTATTTTTTCGTCATTGGCTGGGCCCTAAATTTAATCTTGAGGGTTGGGCGCTGACGATAAGTGCTTATGCATTTGCCGTGGTGATTGCGACCGTGTACGTGTATTGGATACTTAAACGCGCTGCGCGCCCCTCAGAAGAAAAGGATGCGTGATGATAAATAGGACCTTGGTAGCACTTATATTGACTTTAATCGCTGCAAATGTTCATGCAGAGTGGATACTGTATGGCGATAATGGCAAAGCTGAATTTTATTATGACGATAAAACGGTTGTTACTAATGGCAGTAATGTCACTGTTTGGGAAATGCTGAGTTATAGTTTTCCACTCAATGGCGTATTGTCAAACCGATCGCATAAAGAGTACGATTGCAAAGCAGTGCAGTTTCGTAATTTGCAAGGTGAATTTTTTAATGCGCCGTATCTGAAGGGTGAAAAAATTAGCAGTAATATGGATCCGGAAGATAATTGGCGACCCGTTATCAATGGCACACAGAATCAGCATCTGATGCAACTTGTTTGCGGGATGCGGAGCTAATCTTAGTAAGGCGCCTGATTGTAAAACCAAGGAGTAATCAGTGATTGCCGTCTTGGAAGCTCATCGCGCGGGCTTGTTTGCTCGCGTTCATTGGCTGCCTAATCTCATTGCAGGGCTGGTAGTTGGCATCGTTGCGTTGCCGTTGGCGATGGCGTTTGCGATTGCTTCCGGTGCGCGTCCCGAACAAGGCATTTATACCGCGATCATCGGCGGAGGTTTGATTTCTGTTTTCGGTGGCAGTCGATTACAAATCGCAGGGCCGACCGGTGCATTCATCGCCATACTGGCAGGCATCACCGCCAAATACGGTATTGCTGGTTTACAGGTGGCGACACTGATGGCCGGTGTGATGTTGCTGTTGATGGGCTTAGCCCGTATGGGCGGCGTAATTAAATTTATTCCGGCGCCAGTTGTTGTGGGATTCACTGCGGGCATAGGTGTCATCATTTTTGTTGGGCAGTGGAGTGAATTTTTTGGATTGCCCAAACCCGCCGGTGAGCATTTTCATGAAAAGCTCTGGCATCTTTTGCAGTCACTACCGAGTTCACATCTACCTACGCTGAGCTTCGCACTTCTTGGTTTGCTATTGGTTTTATTAACACCCAAAATCAAACGCTTAGCTCGTATACCCGGACCGCTAATCGCAATGATTGTGGTTACACTACTGCAGATGTTTTTGCATTTCCCCGGAGTGGCCACCATAGGTTCTGCATTTGGTGGCATACCGACAGGTCTTCCTACATTTGTGGTGCCCGAGATGTCAGTACCACAAATCATCACGCTGATTGGGCCAGCATTTACGATCGCCATGCTGGGTGCTATCGAAGCTTTACTCTCTGCGGTTGTCGCGGATGGTATGGCCGGCACTAAACATGATTCAAATCAGGAATTAATCGGGCAAGGACTAGCCAATATTGCCGCCCCTTTTTTTGGTGGATTCGCTGCGACAGGTGCAATAGCACGTACGGCGACGAATATTCGTAATGGTGCGACGAGTCCACTAGCGGGCATCATGCATGCGTTCACATTGATTGCGGTGCTGCTGTTTTTAGCGCCGCTGGCATCTGATATTCCACTCGCTGTGTTGGCAGCAATTTTATTTGTGGTGGCGTGGAATATGAGTGAGGTAAAACATTTTGCGCATTTACTTAGAACTGCACCCATTGCAGATCGTTTAATTTTAGTCATTACCTTTGTGTTGACCGTCTTTGCTGATCTGGTGGTGGCAGTTAATGTGGGTATGATTTTAGCGATACTCCATTTTCTTCGCCGTATGTCGGATGCGGTTGAAACACTTCCCGTCGATGAAACTGAACTTCATACTGAATTAGCGCGACATGGTATCGAACATTTGCCCACCGATTTGTTAGTTTATGAAATCGCGGGACCTATGTTTTTTGGGGCAGTAGAAAATTTTGAGCGAGCTCTAGTTCAAACGCAAGCTGATCCTAAAATTTTAATTATTCGTTTGCGCCGTGTTCCTTTTATGGATATCACCGGCATACAGGTTTTGGAAGAGGTGATGCAGAAATTACGGCTTCGTGGCATCCGTGTCATGCTGTGTGAAGCGAATGAGCGTGTATTCGCTAAACTTCAGCGAGCAGGAGTTATTAATGAAGGTGCTGCTGAAGATTACGTAGACCATTTAATTCATGCGATAAAAAAAGTGATGCCTTAACCAGAGCCTACGTTATAGGTTAAGTCGGCAACAAAAAAGCCCGAGTGCTCACGCAAACGGGCTTTTTTTCGAATTGCCTTTTCAGGCAGTCCGATGAGTTACTTGCGAATTACTCTTTAAAAGCTTCAATCGCGATATCGATTCTTACTTCGTCACCGACGTTAGGCGCATATTTGCCCATGCCGAACTCTGTACGTTTGATGGTCGTAAACGCGTTCGCGCCAATCGCATCTTTCTTTGCTATCGGATGGGGCATTGCTTGGAAGGATGTCACTGTCAAAGTCACAGGTTTGGTAACGCCCTTCAAGGTCAAATTACCTTGAATTTCAGTAGGCTTGTCGCCACTAAAAATGACTTTAGTTGATTTGAAAGTCGCCGTTGGGAATTTGGCTGTGTTTAAAAAATCTTCAGCTTGAATGTGCTCGTTAAACAGCGCTGAGCCTGTATCAACAGAGGTTGTTTCGATGGTGATATCTACCTGACCTGTTTTGGCTGCTTTATCAAACATGACCTTACCCGTCGTTTTGTTAAAGCGCGATAGTTGTGTCGAGTAGCCTAGGTGGCTATACGAAAAACGTGGGAAGGTGTGCGAGTTATCAATGGCGTAGCTATCGGCGGCTGCAAAGGCATTCGATGAAGCGGCGCTGACTAAAACAAATGCTGTAAAAAGTTTTTTCATGGTGATCATGGGGATTCTCCTTGTTGTTAATTGAGATGAGTTTTGTTACTGGGGTGATGCTATTTTTCTTACTGTAAATTACTGATTAATTTCTTCGGGTGCTACTTGCCTGCGTGATGGAAGCATTTGTTTAAGTACATCATCTTTGTCGATGAAATGGTGTTTAAGTGCCGCAAGAATATGAACGATGAGTATGCCGATGAGTAGCAAATTAAGCGCCTCATGGACTTCTTTTAGTGCGTCGCCGACCACTTTGTCTTTGGCTAGTAAATCAGGAATAGGAAAAATACCAAACCAGACCGTTTGAAATCCCTTCGCCGAACTCATCAGCCAGCCGGATAAAGGAATTAAAAACATGAGTGCATAGAGAGCAAAATGAAAAATAGTCGCTGCCACCTTCTGTAGCTGAGGCATTTGCTCAGGCATAGCAGGTGGCGTATGAGTGATGCGCCAGCCAAGTCGGACGCTCACTAAAAGAAACACAGTTACGCCAGCCCATTTATGCCATGAGTAAAATTTTAGTTTATCAGGTGAGAGTGGCAGATCACTCATATAAAAACCAAGTATCAGCAAACAAAAAATCATCAGCGATATCAGCCAATGTAGTGTCTTTGCTGTGCTGGTGTAATGTCTTGAATCTGACATAGAGTCCTCAGAGATTAGTGCTTAGGTGAGAATGCATACGCATCCATCGCAAGTACATAGTCGCTAATGCCTGCATGGAAGCGTTGAACATCAGCGCCGTCGCCAGCAGCACCCAATGCGACATACAAAGGCATGAGATGTTCATCGGTAGGATGGGCATTCACAGCCTCGGGCGCTTGTTCGCGGTAATGCATCAATGAATCGATATCGCCATCCTGCAAATGAGTTGCTATCCATTCTGGAAAATCGCGCACATAGCTCGGTGTCTGTCCGCCATTTTGTCGCGCGATCATATAGTCGCGCAGGTTATGCGTGATATTTCCCGATCCAATGATCAGAAAATTTTTATCAACTAGTGGTGCTAATGCCTGACCCAATTTATACGCTTGTGCCACACCTGCATGACTCTGCAATGACACCGGTATCACCGGAACATCAGCTTCCGGATACATCAGTCGCAACGGTACCCATGCGCCATGGTCCAAACCATCAGCAATGACTTCGCGTACGGGCAGGCCGGCCGCCGCAATAGCGGCTGCAACTTCATGTGCGCCCTCAGGGCAACCGGTAGCGGGATAGTTCAGTTGATACAGCTCCTGCGGGAAGCCATAAAAATCATGAATGGTTGAGAGTCGCTCTGCATGACCGACTGTCACTATTTCAGTATCCCAGTGCGGACTGATGATGACGATCGCGCGCGGTCGCGGTAGGTGTCTGGCGGCTTCTGTCATCGCCGCGCCCGCCGCACCGGGTCGAAGCGCGAAGGTAGGCGCGCCATGCGGAACAAACAAGGTGGGTAGATGAGTTTTCATTTCGATACTTTTGCGACTACTTTTTTGGAGCTGCTCGTTTTGCGATAAGTCTTGCTCAAGAGACGTGACTGTAGACTGTTCGGTTGATGTTAAATAGGGGACAATCAGCAAATATTTATTCTATTTGGAGCAACAATGGATAGACTCCAGGCCATGCATTTATTTGTTCGCGTTGCTGAGCTCAGCAGTTTTTCTGCTGTTGCCCAGCAAATGGGTTTGGCGCGCTCAGCCGTTACGCGTCAGATTGCCGCGCTTGAGCAGCACTTAGGTATCAAGCTCATGGTGCGCAGTACTCGTCGACTGATGTTGACCTCGGCCGGTGCCGCCTACCTTGAGAAGTGTCGTGTAATCCTTAATTTAGTCGAGGCCGCAGAGACTGGAGTCGCTGAGGAACGGCAGACTCCGCGCGGAATGATACGCATCAGCTTGCCGCTGACCTATGGTTTGATGCGGGTGGCGCCGATATTGCTGGATTTTGCACGTCGCTATCCCGAGGTGCAGTTGGATATGGATTACACCGACCGACGAGTGAATTTAATCGAAGAAGCGATCGATCTTTCGGTTCGAATCACATCGCGACTCGGGGCCACCGAAATCGCACGCCGTCTTGGATCTAGCCAACTAGAAGCCGTCGCATCGCCGGGTTATCTAGCTGAGCATGGCACGCCACGTCATCCCTCTGAGCTGATCCATCATGAATGTCTTAGCTACACCACCACCGCCGAATCAAAACAAACCTGGTCATTTGAAGTCGATGGCGTGTTAACCGCTTATCCTATTCGGCCACGTATTCATTCAAATAATGGTGAGGCGCTGAACGATGCAGTGGAACGAGGATTAGGCATTGCGCTGCAGCCAGATTTCATCATTGAGCGATCGCTGCAATCAGGCAAAGTGGTCACCATCCTGAACGAATTTCCTTTGCCCGAGCTAGGTATTTATGCGATGTTGCCCAGTAATCGTCAGGTACCGCATAGAGTCAGAGTGTTGATGGATTTTTTGGCAGATCAACTACGTTAATTTTTTCGCGCAGCATATACACCGAAAAAATTCAATGGGTGTGTTGGTGATGAATATCAGGAAAATGAGGATGCTTGTGCCTGATCGCCGTGTGACGGTGAAAGTGCGAATGTGGTTCGCTATTATCCCAGTCGAAATCATGCTCATGCTGATGATGTTCATCGTGGCTATGCGAGTGTTCATGTTCCAGCGGCTCATGCACGTGATCGTGCTCATGCGTTTCCGTTAGATGCAACCAAACACCTACGCACATCAGCGCACTGGCAGCCCAAAAAAATGGGCCGGTTGAATCTCCCATCATTAACGCCAATGCAGCGCCAATAAAAGGTGCAGTTGAAAAATACGCACCAGTACGCGCCGTACCTAAACCTCGCAATGCTAGTACGAATAAAACGAGGCTAGCTCCATATCCCGCTAAACCGATTGCCATGGTGGCAAAAGTAATCGACATTTCGGGTAGCTGTAATCCCAACGTCAAGGCTAGGGTGCAATTAATGATACCTGCGACCAGACCTTTACTGCAGGCGATAAAGAGTGCATCAGTAGTCGCCACTTTGCGCGTGAGATTATTGTCGATAGCCCAGCACAAACATGCACCCGCCACAGCCAGTGGGCCAATGAAAGTAGTTTGTGGTGAGAGTTGATCCGATTGATCCGGTAATGCCAGCAAAACTCCACCTGCGACGATAGCAGCCATGCCGATGATGATGCGTCGGTTGGCATGCTCATGAAAAACAACCCATGCAAGCAGCGCCGTTAACACACCCTCTACATTCAGCATTAGTGAAGCGGTAGATGCCGATACCGATTGCAAACCTATCATTAGCAATACTGGCCCGAGCATGCCACCGCTAACGATGGCTAGCAACAGCCAACGCCATTCGCTCAGGTTCATTGAGATCGGAGTCCAGCCACGGTCGCGCACCAGACGAGCTAGGCTTAAGCCAATGCCGCTACCCAAATACAAGAGACCGCCAAGTAAAAGCGGCGGAACCTCGCCCACCAATAATTTAGCGAGTGGTGTGCTGGCACCAAATAATCCGGCAGCCAGTAAGGCAGAGAAAATAGCGGGGTTAAGTGTAAACATAGCTGTATTTTACGGCGGGATTTCAGAAACCTTCTACACTATTGATACGATGTAAAAATTGCGCATAATTCAATCACGCTTCCAACAATAAAATGAATGCAATGACTAAGAAATTTATTACGATAAATAACCCTATGCGCAGCGTGTTGATATGTTTGCTGCTGTTCATGGGCTCAACAGTTCGAGCTGAGAGCTTTTTGGGTCTGGAGCCTTTAGAGCCACTCAGCTCAGTCAAGCAGCGATTTTCAGCGGGTGCCCTGACCGTTGAGCCCGCCGACTGGCTCAAGCCCAATCAATACTTCGTCAAGATGCAACATCCTGACGGTGGAGGCAAAGTTTTTTTATTATTTGAACATGATGATGAGATACGTAAAAAGAAGTTGGCTGATTTAGAAAAATCAGTTGCGAATCTTCCATCGCAAGCT
>JACCEE010767145.1_pt1 | contig 35675 bp, 18 predicted proteins | sample 7449931 | NCBI WGS metagenome assembly JACCEE01 (sample SAMN15323457, study PRJNA562643) | freshwater metagenome | isolation source: river surface water | place: USA:Blue River Watershed | collected 2017-08-19 | reverse complement strand
CAGCAAGTTTAAATAATGGTAGTGGTGGTTCAGGTATCGCACCATCATCTACAATTGTACCAGTTAAAGTCATGAATTCAGCTGGTTCTGGAACAACTGCAACGATTACACAAGGTGTTCGCTATGCGACCACAATATCCAGTGTAAAAGTTATGAATCTAAGTTTGGGTGGTTATAATCAAGATATTCTCTATAGTAATGCAATCAGTGATGCAACTGATGCAGGTATCTTGGTAGTTGTATCAGCAGGAAATGAAAATACATCTTCGATGGCATATCCAGCAGGGTATAGAGATGCATTTGCAGTATCTGCAATTAGTGAAACAAAGAGAAAGTCATCTTATTCGAATTATGGGTCACATATCAAAATTGCAGCACCAGGTGGTGATGCGAAAATCAGTGCAAAATATAGCGGATTTATGGAAATCAGAGGAATTACATCATGTAATATGGGAACAGGTAATGTTACAATGATCGGAACTTCACAGGCAGCACCTATGGTTTCGGGAGCAGCGGCGTTAGTTTATAGTCAATATCCAGAATTAAGAAGTAACAGAAACCGAACTTCAGTAAGCACTGTTAAAACAAAATTATTAAATGCAGCAACATATATTGGGGATGCAAAATATTATGGTAGGGGAATGCTAAATATTCCGAAAGCTTTAGGAATTAGTTCAACGGTTGCTAAACCAGTTGGGTCAGTTGCATCAAAATCGGTAGTCGCATCTGGAACGAGTTTAGCTCTTACACATCCATTTGGAGATGATGCAGTCATTTATTATACGACGAATGGATTGTCACCAGTGGGTAAAGTTGTCGCTGGTAAGAACTTCAAGTATTCCGCTTCAACACCGATTGTACTTAAGGGAAGTAAACCAATTACAATCAAAGCCGCAGCATATGCTTTTGGCAAAAAGAGTGAAGTCGCAACATTTACTTATACTGTTCAAAAGGGGTTGGTTTCAAGCATTACAGTCAATACGAAAAACGAATATAGCTATTTGGCAAAAGGTAAAAGTGTTCAAATGGTTGCATCGGTTTTACCAGAACATGCAAAAAACAAAGCAGTTACTTGGAGCGTAAGTGACAAAACAATTGCTAAAATTTCTTCAACCGGAGTTTTAACAGGCGTAAAGACAGGAAGTGTTGTGGTTACAGCAACGGCTAAAGATGGTACTGCTAAATTTGGTGCAAGAACGATTAGTGTATCAAATCCTGGATACTCTCTTAAATTGCTAGATAATGACAAAAAGATTGTATTAAACAGAGGACAAGCAAGAACCTTACTAGCGCCTACAATTATTGCAAAAGATGCGACTCTTGGAGCACCGGCAAAAGGTGTGACATTTAAATCATCTGATCCAAAAGTTGCTTCAGTAGATACAACAGGAAAAATTGTTGCACTTAAAACTGGTAAAACTGTAATTACAGTTACTGCAAAAGATGGGACAAAAAAATATGATACATCTACAGTAACGGTAAAGACGGTTGTATCATCATTATCGATTGCTGCAGACCAAGATAATGCAAAAGTTGCAATAGGAAAAACAAGAAAAACAAAACTTACATTTAATGGTGGCAGTTCAAAACCAGATAATAGAGCAGTGACTTATACGTCTTCCAATCCGGCGATTGCAAAAGTATCAAGCACGGGTGTAGTTACTGGTGTGGCAATCGGTAGTGCAACGATTACCGCTATATCAAAAGAAAACCCTACAATTAAGGGAACTATGACGATTTCAGTTGTAAAAATTACAGAGGGTATTACATTATCCATTGCAACACCTACATCGAGTGATCCATTTACGATTCCTTCTAAACAAACAAGAAGCAATAGCATTTCTTGTTCTGTTGAGCAGTGCGAAGTGAGCGGAAGTTTTGGAGCAACGGAACAAATCAAATTAAATATGGTGGTTACCCCAGCAACAGGAACAATGGGCAAATATAGTTATTCAAGCTCTAACTCTTGGGTTGTTTCTGTAAACAAAGATACAGGAAAATTCATCGTTCTTAATAATGGTACGGCTACAATTACGGTTAAGGCAATGGATGGATCAGGGAAAACCGCAAGTTGTAAAATCAAAGTCAAACAAGCAATTAATAGTGTTGCAATCAGAACTTCGAATGGAACAATGGGAGTTGCTGGTGGTAGTAGCCTTCAATTGAGTAAAGTGACATTGCCATATAATGCAGGTCAAAATGCAGTTTATTTCTTTTTAAGTGGAAGTTCATTGTTGACTGAAATGAATGGTAATAAAATAACAAATTCAGGTTTATTAACGGCGAAGACAGTTTCTATACCTACAACAGTGAATGTCTGTGTACTTTATAATTATACGGTTACTCAAAGTTGGTTTAGAAAAACATATAATCCGGAAATATATAAAACATATGCGATTACAATTTATCCGGCAACCAAATCGATTAAGTTTGCTACTAGTCCAGGATCTTCTTTTAAAATGACAGCAGGCACATCAAAAGATTTGGGAGGATTGGTGTTTTCACCAAGCAACTGTCAAAAAATTGTTAAATACACGAGTTCCAATTCAAAAGTAGCTACAGTGGACTCAGATGGAACCATTCGAGCAATCAGTAAAGGAACTGCAACCATAAAAGTGACAGCGGTTGATGGAAGTGGTGTTTCAAAGAGTACTATCGTTACAGTGACAAATTAATAGAAGGGGACATAAAATGAAAAGTAAAAAGGTAAGATCGTGGTTTCAAAAGAGCCTTGCAGTTGTTTTATCGGTGGCGTTTCTTGTAACTAGCCAAGGCGCAACAGTATTAGCAAGTTCAACAAATTCTGTGTCACAGAATACTGGTTCTGAAAATAGCGAAACGAGTATTAGTAGTAATGATGTGAGTGATAATGAGGTAAGTGAAAATAATACCGGAAATCAAGGGGATCGAGAAATTGATAATCTCCCAATTCTACTCAACAAAGAGATTGCATCTGAAAAAAATCATTTGTCGGCTACATTGGCAGGATTTGACAATTTAGAAGCAGGCATCGATTATGTGGCAGATGAAGTTCTATGTGAAGTGTCTTCATATAAAGAGGCAGCGCAAGTAGCACAGGATTATGATGCAAGTGTTCAATCTGTACAGGAAGGGCTTGCGGTTCTAAAAGTTACTGAAGAAGTAGCAACCGTATTAGAAGAGTCCGTATCCTTAGAAAATGATCATAAACCAGTTTATCCAAACTATATTTATACGCTTGATCCAGTCTATAGTGAAGTAGTAAGTGATAGTGTTGTATCAAAAACAGATGAAGATTTAATCAGTGCTAATGATGCCTCGACCCAGGCGGTTATTTCGAATGACCCATTTGTTGATGCAAATACCCAATGGTATCATAATATGATTGGGTCTAAGTTTGCATGGAAACAAGGCATAAAAGGTGCTGATGTTCAAGTAGCAGTTCTTGATACGGGAATTTCAACGACGCATCAAGATTTAGTAGGACAGTATGTTCCGGGAAGAAATTTTGCACCAGATAATAACTCAAATGTAAATTCTAATTTGTATGTAGATGATAATGGACATGGAAGTAATGTTTCAGGAATTATTGCCGCAAAGCTTAATAATGGTGTGGGTGGTTCTGGTATTGCTCCAGATGCAAAAATTGTACCAGTAAAGGTTATGAATGCAGATGGAAGAGGTACATCAGCTACAATTACGCAAGGTATTCGCTATGCGGCAGGTATCTCAGCGGTCAAAGTTATGAACTTAAGTTTAGGTGGATACAATCAAGATATTTTATACAGTAATGCGATTAGTGATGCAACGGATGCGGGAATATTGGTTGTTGTATCAGCAGGTAATGATAATACATCAGGAGTAGCTTATCCAGCAGGATATAAAGATGCATTCGCTGTATCTGCAATCGGTGAGACAAAGAAAAAATCTTCCTTCTCGAATTATGGTTCTCATATTAAAATTGCAGCGCCGGGTGGTGATATTAAGTTAAGTGCCAATTATGATGGATTTCAGGAAATCAGGGGAATTACATCATGTAATAAGGGGACGGGGAATATTACCATGATTGGTACTTCTCAGGCAGCCCCAATGGTTTCCGGAGCAGCGGCATTAATCTATAGTAAATATCCTGAATTAAGAAGTGCGAATAATCGTACTTCTGTAGGAATTGTTCGTTCTAAATTACAAAATTCTGCAACGATTATTGGTGATGCTAAATATTTTGGAAAGGGAATGTTAAATATTCCAAAATCATTGGAGATTACGGAAAAGATTGCAGCTCCAATTCCAAGTGTTGTTTCTAAATCAGTTGTTGCCTCAGGAACTACTTTGCAATTCACACATGAATTAGGCGATGATGTAACCATTTATTATACTATGAATGGGAAAACACCAGTTTATAATGCAAATGATGCAACAGGTATTTTTTATTCACCAGGATCTTCCATTGTATTAAACGGAAACAAACCAATTACGATTAAAGCAGTTGCATATGTTTATGGTAGAAAAAGTGCAGTTGCAACGTATACCTATACCGTTCAAAAAGGATTGGTTTCAAGTATTACAGTGAATACAAAAAATGAATACAATTCTCTTGCAAAAGGAAAAAGTGTTCAAATGGTTGCCAATGTTTTTCCAGAACATGCAAAAAACAAAGCGGTTACATGGAGTATTGTAGGCGAGCAAACAATCGCAAAGATTTCTTCTACTGGAGTTTTAACTGGTTTAAAAACTGGTACGATTGAAGTTAAGGCAGTAGCGAAAGATGGATCTGGTGTTGAAAGTAGTGTTCGAGCAATTACAATTACCAACCCAGTATATTCACTTAAATTGCAAGAACCAGATAAGAAAATTACTATGTCAAACAAAGATACAAGAACTTTGGCTGCACCTACGATATCGGCTAAAGACCCAACATTAGGTGTTCCGGCTGCAGGTGTGACTTACAAATCTTCAGAACCAAAAGTTGCTACAGTGGATGTGAATGGTAAAATTACAGCACTAAAAAGTGGGAATACAATCATTACTGTGACAGCAAAAGATGGAACAAAGAAGTATGACACATGTACCGTAACCGTAAAAACGGGTGTTACTTCAATTGATTTTGCATTTGATCAAGCAAATTTTAGAGTTGGAGTAGGAAAAACCAGAAAAACAAATATAGCATTTAATGGTGGATTAACAAAACCTGATAATAGGGGTGTGATTTATACGTCGGATGATCCAACAATCGCCAAAATATCATCTACGGGTGTGATCACAGGTGTTTCAAAAGGAAATACAATACTTACTGTCACCTCAAAAGATAATCCAGCAATTCAAGATTGGTTAGTAGTAACTGTCGTTGATTTAACACAAGGAATAACACTGTCAATTGATGCACCAACGTCAGATGATGTGTATACGATTCCATCGACTCAAACGACACCAAAAAGCAGTATTTCTTGTACTTTATATGAATGTGAAGTGCCAGGAAGCTTTGATTCATCGGAGTATCTTGCACTAAACATGGCAGTTACACCTGCAACAGGAACAATGGATCTTTATTCATATTCAAGCTCAAACTCTTCGATTGTATCCGTGAATAAGGAAACAGGAAAGTTTATTGCACTCAAAAATGGTACGGCGATAATTACCGTGAAAGCATTGGATGGATCAGGAAAAACTGCAAGTTGTAAGATTACAGTAAAACAACAGATTCATCAAGTCGCTCTACGTACATCGAATGGAACAATGGGCGTAGCGGGTGGAAAGAGTCTTCAATTAAGTAAGGTAACACTGCCATATAATGCAGGTCAAAATGTAGCTTATTTCTTTTTAGATGGAAGTTATCTAAAACCTGAGTTAGGTGGTAATAAGATTACAAATACCGGATTATTAACAGCAAAATCTGTAAAACAGCAAACAACGGTAGATGTTTTGGTAATGTTTAACTATAAGATTGAACAAGGTTTCTTTACTAGAAGATATGTTCCGGAAGTGTATAAAATTTACCCAATCACAATCTATCCTGCAACCAAATCCATTGCATTTGCATATGATCCTGGAAGCAAATTTACATTAGCAAAGGGCGCAATGTACAAATTAACAGATAATGGGGATTCCTTAATCTATAGTCCAACAGATTGTCAGAGAATTGTAAAGTATACAAGTTCTAATCCAAAAGTAGCAACAGTGGATTCAAATGGAACAATCAAAGCTCTTAGTAAAGGAACCACAGTAATTAAAGCAACTGCAATTGATGGAACAGGCGTATCAAAAAGTACGACATTAACAGTTACTGAGTAGACGATTTTCAATGAACTTTTTTAATAAGAATGTAAACGCGGAAGAACCTCTAAATGAAATGAGGTTCTTTTGCTTTCTTAAGATTTCTAAAGAGCATAGTTTACATCTTTTCTTGTAGTTACTAATTGCGTATAATTTAGTAGCAAATCATTTGAGTGGGAGGATTTTATGAGGAAAAAAATGAAACGGTATGTGGCACTATTGGTAAGTATTGTATTATTAATAGCCAATACAGCAGGAGTACAGGCGTCGAATGTAGCAAATGATTCCAAAAATGTTTTGGTAGATAGTTCGAAGGTTTATTCTTCTAATTCATTGCTTGAAAATAAGCAAGTTTTAGCGAGTTTCTTGCCAGAAATTCAAGAGTTAGATGAGGGCGTTGATTATGCAAAAAGACAACTTGTTTTCTTGACAGATTCTAAGGAGGAGGCAAATCAGATTGCTGATTCTTATCATGCACGATTGATATCCTATGAGTATGGGGTTGGAGTTCTTTTATTAGGACATAATCAAAGTGTTGTTGATACCTTGATTATGTCAGCAAATCCATACAATCAGTTGCCAGTTTTATGGCCCAACTATGTAAGTAGACCAGCGGGTAATAAAGTATCTGATAATAATATTGTGGTTGATCCATACATGGATAAGGATGTGGAAAATGCGTATGATTACTTTCAATGGCATCATGATATAGTTGGCTCAACGTATGCTTGGAATGCGGGATATATGGGACAGGATGTTGATGTTGCTGTTTTAGATACAGGAGTGTTGACACATAATGATTTGAAACTGACATCAGCCAAGGCTTTTTTAGAAGCCCATTCAGATGCTTATCCTGAAGAATATACAGAAGATGATCAAGAGGATCCACAGGTATCCAGTAATGATGTTTCCGATAATGATGTTTCCGATAATGATGTTTCCGATAATGATGTATCTGATAATGATGTGTCTGACAATGATGTAAAAGACCCAACACAAGATGTGTATGGTCATGGAACACATGTTGCAGGGATTATTGGTGCCAAACTAAATGGGAAAATGGGAGCAGGTATTGCACCAAATGTAAATCTTCATAATATTAAAATAATTGGTGATAATGGATATGGACTTGATTCTGATATTATGGCAGGAATTAATTATGCATCCCAAGTTCTAGATGTGGATGTCATAAATATGAGTTTACGTACAACAGAGTACAATGCTCTATATGAAGATGTGGTTCAAGAGGCAATTTCAGAGGGAACCGTTTTTGTGGTTGCGGCTGGAAATGAAAATAACGAATCGAAATGTTATCCAGCAGCCTTTAAAAATGTAATCTGTGTAGCAGCAACGACAAAAACCAATGCTAGAGCTGATTACTCAAATTTTGGATCATGGGTCGATGTAGCTGCACCGGGTAGCGAAATTAGTGCAAGTTATATGCTGTCTGAGAACAATTATATGAGGCTTTCAGGTACATCCATGGCGACACCTGTTGTTGCTGGAGAAGTAGCAGTGTTGCTTTCTGCCAAAGACAAATTTCCTGAATTAAAGGATAAACAAGGAAAAGATCTTGTTCTGGCTGTTGAAAAAATCGTAAAGAAAAGTGTAATTCCAGCAAGAGGAACCAAGATTGGAACGGGAATTCCGACGTTACCCAAACTTTTGAATATCAAAACCGTTGGTGAAACACCAAATGTACCAGTTCTTTCTCTGAAATCAGGGATATACAACATTCCATCAATAGATGTAAGTGTAAAAGCGGACAAGGGGTCTAGAATCTATTATTCGTTGGATGGGAAAGCACTAACTTATAAAGAAGGAAAATTATCACCAAATGCAATCCCTTATAAAGGAGTAATTTTGATTGAGGGAGCTAAAAAAGTTACGCTAAATGCCATTGCAATTAATCGTAATCAGTTAGCAAGCAAGGCGGTGACCGCAACGTATCACTTGAAACCAATGATTTCATCTGTATCACTAAATGGATACGATCGCTTAGTGGCAGGCAATATCATGAAAGTGAAAGCAAGTATCACGCCATCCTATGCAGCCAATCAAGTATTAAAATATAGTGTTGCACCAGCTAAAAAGGGGGTGACGATTGATCAGACAGGATTATTAAAATCCGCAAAAACAGCGGTATCTGGTAATTATGTTGTGTCTGTTGCAACAACAGATGGATCTAATATTGTCACATCAAAGACTATTCAGGTTGTGAAGGCTGCCATGATTCGAAGTATTGGATTTCAGAGTACGACCTATCAGGAAACGCGAAAAGAAACTAATTTAGAGAAGGATTTTGCAAAAGAATTAAAGATCACTTACAGCTCAGGTGGACCAATTTCAGGAAATGATTTGATTTGGGAAAGCAGCAATGAAAAAGTGGCTACAATTGACAAGAGTGGAAAAGCAACTATTGCTGGACCTGGAACAACTACAATCAAAGCAACTACAAAAGATGGGTCACAAAAAAAAGCGTCCACAAAACTTGTTATTAAACAGGCAGTTACAAGTATTGATTTTGTCATTGATAATGAGGGTGGAAACCTTTATTATATGGCACCTGGAACAAGTAAAAAAATTAATGTTACAATAAATAAAAATGCTCCAAAAGCTACAAATGAAAAGGTTGAGTATAGTGTATTTCCAGAAAACCAAGGACTAAGTATTTCAAAAGATGGTGTTTTAAAAGCAACCAGTAACATTGTAAAGCAGGACTATACAATTACAGTAACTGCACAAGATAATCCAGCAGTTGAAAATAATGTATCCGTATTTCTTTTGCCAAATAAGGCTAAAACACTTACATTGAGTGGAAATTCTGTAAATCTATCTCGTGTACGACCAGGAACAAATCTTGGGATGAATGTATATCCAGCATATATGTCCTCCAATATGTATATAGAAGTAAACCTAGTAGGAAGTACTGCTGAAACCTACAGTGCCATTAAAATCATTAACCATAATGAAAACTTGGTAGAGCTTGAAACAAACCAAATACTTAATGGAAAGTATGTATTTAATGTACGAAGTACTGGAAATGGAACTGGAACAGCAAAAATCACGGTTCAAACGACGGATGGAAGTAATCTTAAGAAAACCATTTCAGTGAAAGTAGTAAACCCAGTATCAAATATTGTGGTTTCTGAGGAGGGGGGACGATCTAGTTATTTAGCAGCAGGAACAACTTGTCAGTTAGTTGCTACTGTTCATGAAGATTATGGCCCAGTTGATACCAAGAAGGTGGAGTGGTATTCAACGAATCCCAATGTGATGAGTGTGGATCAAAAAGGAGTAGTAACATCAAAATCCACAACGGAAGGAGCCTTGATTGTAGCAAGGGCGATGGATGGAAGTCAGGTTGAGGGTATGTTTTATTTAAATGGTACACTACCAATTAAGAACTTTTCATTTAAAACACTTGATTATAAGATGCCGATGACATATATTCCTCTTGGATTCAAAAGAGTAGGTGGTTATCCACTAGATTATCCAACATTTGAGTATCAATATGGAAAGGTTAATCCATTGGATGAACAAGGTTCTGCGTATCATGCAATAGACTGGTATATATCAGATCCAGACATGGTTGCTGTTCAATTCAATTTTGTTACAGGGTATGTAATTGTTCCCCTTAAAAAGGGTAGGTGTTCTATCACCGCAAAAACAATGGATGGGACGAAACTATCAAAAACATATCAATTGTTTATTTACTAACAATTATTGATATAGAGAAACTTATTTGGGAGGAATATATGAGAAAAAAAATAAAGCAATATTTGGCATATTTACTAAGCATTGTATTAGTATTTGCAAATACGTCAGTTGTAAATGCAGCGACCTTATTGGATAATAAAGTTGTAGCAAGGATGGATATTGGTGAGAATGAACCAATCAATGAGTTGTTTGAAAGCAAACAAGTTTTAGCAAATCATTTATCAAAGATACAAGAGTTAGATGCTGGAAGAGATTATGCAAAAAATCAGTTAATCTTTTTGGCTAAATCACAGGAAGAAGCTCAAAAGATTGCAGACTCTTATCAAGCAAGGTTACTATCCTATCAATATGGAGTTGGCGTACTTTTGCTAAGTCAAGAACAAAGTATGTATGATACACTGTTGTTTTCGGCAAATCCGAACAATCCATTACCTGCATTATGGCCAAATTATGTGAGTAAAGCTGCAGCTGAACGCTTAGAAGATCCATATATGATGAGTGATCCTAAAAATCAAACACAATTTTATCAATGGCATCACAGTACAGTTGGAACTTCATATGCATGGTATGAAGGTTATATGGGGCAGGGAATTGATGTCGCAGTATTGGATTCGGGAGTGGTATCACACAATGATTTAGAAATTGCTACATCAAAAGCATTTTTAGAGATGCATGATATGATAAATAATCCAGGATATGATTATGAACCAGGTTTTGGCGATAACGATGTTTCCGATAACGATATATCTGGAAATGATGTATCAGGAAATGACGTATCCGATAACGATGTGTCTGAAAATGATATTTCAGAGAATGACACGGAAGTTTCAACTTCTGATAGTTTAGGGCATGGAACGCATGTGGCTGGAATCATTGGTGCGAGGCGAAACCAATTAATGGGTGCGGGTATTGCGCCAGAAGTTGCGTTGCATAATGTTAAAGTTATAGGAGACGATAGTATTGCATATGACTCAGATATTATGGCTGGAATTAATTATTCAGTCAAAGAATTGGGAGTAGACATTATTAACATGAGTATTGAAACCCCAAATTATAATGCGCTCTACGAGGCGGTAGTACAGGAAGCTGTTAACAAAGGTACTATTTTTGTGGTTTCAGCAGGTAATAGTAATAGTGAATCGAAGTGTTATCCAGCAGCCTTTAAAAATGTGATTTGTGTTGCTGCTAGTACCAAGGGAAATACGAGAGTTGATTTTTCTAACTTTGGAAATTGGGTAGATGTTTCAGCACCTGGTGAGAGTATTTATTCGACCTATATGGATTCAGAAAGCAGCTATGATATTTGGTCGGGAACATCTATGGCAGCACCCATTGTTGCTGGTGAAATAGCTGTACTTTTGTCAGCTAGGGATACTGTTTTGGAATTAAAAAACAAGCAGGGTATGGATTTGTTCTTAGCTGTTGAAAAACTCGTTAAAAAAAGTGTTATTCCTGTTAGTGGAACAAAAATTGGAACCGGAATCCCAACACTTCCTAAATTATTAAATATTAAAACATCTGGGGAAGTTCCAAACATGCCAGTGATATCATTACCATCTGGAACTTATAAAGATTCGGCTTTAGAAGTGACATTGAAAGCAGAACGGGGTACAAGAATCTATTATTCACTAGATGGAAAAGCACCTACCTATAAAGAAGGAAAACTATCACCCAATGCAGTTGCATATAAAGGTGAAATTATTATTCAGGGAGCTAAAAAAGTTAGTTTAAATGCCATTGCAGTGAACCAAAATCAGATTGTGAGTAAGCCTGCAAAAGCTATCTACCATTTAGTGCCATTAATTTCCTCCGTATCCTTGAATGGATTTGAACGCCTAGTGGCGGGTAATGTCATGAAAGTGAATGCTAACATTACACCAAATTATGCGGCAAATCAAGTGCTTAAGTATAGTGTTTCACCAACAAAGCAAGGAGTGGCAATCGATCAGACCGGACTTTTAAAATCTACAAAAGGGGCAGTGTCTGGTAATTATGTGGTATCCGTTGCAACGACGGATGGATCAAATATGATAGTTACAAAAACGATTCAACTTGTAAACGAAGCAATCTTAAAATCAATCGTATTTAAAAGCACTCAATATAATGAAGTTAGAAAAGACACTATTATTGAAAAAGACTTTGCACAAGAATTAAAGGTAACATACGTATCAGGAGGTCCAATTTCTTCTAATGATTTAGTATGGAAAAGCTCTGATGAAAAAGTAGCAACGATTGATGCTTATGGAAAAGCAACGATTGTTGGACCAGGAACGACGGCAATCCAAGCGATTACCAAAGATGGTAGTCAAAAGAAGGCTGTTACAAAACTCGTTGTCAAACAGGCGGCAACTACTATTGATATTGGATTTGATGACCTTTCAGGTAATCATTTCTATATTGCTACAGGAACTCGTAAAAAGCTAAATACAGTCATTAATAAAGAGCTGCCAAAAGCGGATAATGAAAAACTTACCTATGCGATAGTCCCTTCTGATAAAGGCGTAAGCATTACCTCGGATGGAGTGATTGTGGCGAAGTCAAACGCAGCTCCAGGTGAATATTTTGTAAATATGAGCGCGAAGGATGGATATGGATTAGATGCATCGATTAGTATTCATGTTCTTTCTGGGAAAATGGAAAAAGTATCGATTAGTATGAATTCAACAAAGTTGTTTAGAGTGGATTCTGCAAAGGGAATATCTGGAGATACTCCGAAACGAATGAAAATTGACATTATGACATCGGGTAGCGCGGGATATAACAAGGGAGCTTTTGAAATTATCAATCATAATAAAGAGTTAATCGATATGTACATAGAAAATGACTTAAGTGGAAGCTCATTTATTCAGGTACAAACAACTGGAAAAGGTATTGGAACAGCTAAAATTACAGTTCAAACAACGGACGGCAGTAATCTGAAAAAGATTATTACACTCAAAGTGGTGAATCCGGTTTCTAGTGTAGTAGTATCATCAGATGTGCCTAGTACAAAAAATTTAGCTGCTGGGGCGAAGTGCCAGATGAGAGCAACTATTTTACAAGATTATGGACAAGTTGAAACCAAAAAGGTTAAGTGGTATTCATCTGACCCAGATGTTATGAGTGTAGATCAAAAAGGAGTGGTTACTTCAAAGTCCATTAGTAAAGTTGCATATATTTATGCTATTGTGCAGGATGGAAGCAATATTATGGGCGGTTTACAGGTGAATGGATCATTACCAATTAAGAATTTTGAATATGATACTTTATCGGATAAAGTTCCATTTAATTATATTAATATTGGCTTTAAGGAAATGGGTGGATATCCAATTAATTGGCCAATGTGTAGCTATGATTATAGTAAAGTCAAGGAAGAAGATTATCAAGGTGAAGGATTTAATACTTATGAGAATTTGAATTTGTATATATCGAATCCTGATATGATTTCGATCCAGTATGATAGCTTTTGGGGAATGGTGATTGTTCCACACAAAAAGGGGCGTTGTTCCATTACTGCCAAAACAATGGATGGAACAAATCTTTCTAAGACATATCAAATACTAATTTACTAACAGTCTTTTCGCCTTTTGTTTCTTGACATTTTAATAGGGCAAGTATAAAATTATCACTAGTGTTATTGGACATTGGATTGAAATAAAACAGAGTTGAGGTGTTGAAATGGCGATATTATATAATCATCGTGAAATTGAAACAAAATGGAAGAAAAATTGGGAAGATAAACCAGTAAATGTGAAAGATGAAAGCAAACCTAAGTATTATTGCTTAGATATGTTTCCGTATCCATCTGGAAATGGAATTCATGTAGGGCATTGGAGAGGGTATGTAATTTCCGACGTGTGGAGTCGCTATAAAATGCTAAATGGAAATCATTACATTATTCATCCTATGGGATGGGATGCATTTGGTCTTCCAGCAGAAAACTATGCTATTAAAATGGGTGTTCATCCTGCAATTTCTACAGCAGAGAATGTTGCTAATATTAAAAAACAAATTCATGAAATAGCAGCGTTATATGATTGGGATATGGAAGTAAATACAACAGATCCTGATTTCTATAAATGGACACAGTGGATTTTTGTTAAAATGTTTAAAGCAGGTTTGGCATATGAAAAGGAAATGCCAATTAACTGGTGTCCTTCTTGTAAAACGGGACTTGCAAATGAAGAAGTGGTGAATGGAACCTGTGAACGTTGTGGAGCAGATGTAACAAAGAAAAATCTGAAGCAATGGATGTTGAAAATCACACAATACGCAGACCGTTTATTAGCAGATTTAGATCAACTAGACTGGCCTGAAAAAGTGAAGAAAATGCAAGCGGACTGGATTGGAAAATCCTATGGTGCAGAAGTTGATTTCACAGTGGATCAATCGTCAGAGAAAATCACAGTATATACAACTCGTCCAGACACTTTGTATGGGGCGACATTTATGGTATTAGCTCCAGAACATGAGCTTGCAGCAAAGCTTGCAACGAGTGATCAAAAAGCGGAAGTGGAAAAATATATATTTGATGCTTCTATGAAATCCAATGTAGATCGTCTACAGGATAAAGAAAAAACAGGCGTATTTACTGGAAGTTATGCAATTAATCCACTGAATAAAGCATTGGTTCCAATCTGGATTTCGGATTATGTATTAGCGGATTATGGAACGGGCGCAATTATGTGTGTTCCTGCTCATGATGACAGAGATTTTGAATTTGCCAAAAAGTTTGCTATTCCAATTGTTCAGGTCATTGCAAAAGATGGCGTTGAAATTGAAAATATGGAAGAGGCTTATACGCAAGCAAGCGGACTGATGATTAATTCTGGGCAATGGAATGGAATGGAATCAAGTATCTTGAAAAAAGAAGCTCCATTGATGATTGAGGAGATGGGATTTGGCAAGAAAACAACGAACTATAAATTAAGGGACTGGGTGTTTTCTAGACAGCGTTATTGGGGAGAACCAATTCCAATTATTCATTGTGATAGTTGTGGTTGTGTTCCAGTTCCGGAAGAAGAATTACCATTATTACTTCCGAAAGTAGAATCTTATCAGCCAACTGGAACAGGTGAATCACCACTTGCAGATATTCATGAGTGGGTCAATACTACTTGTCCAATTTGTAACAAACCAGCCAAGAGAGAAACCAATACAATGCCTCAATGGGCAGGATCATCATGGTATTTCTTAAGATATGTGGATTCTCACAATACAGAAGAATTAGTAAGTAAGGATAAGGCTTCGAAATACTTACCAGTAGACATGTATATTGGTGGTGTTGAACATGCAGTACTTCACTTATTATATTCAAGATTTTACACTAAATTTTTGTATGATATCGGTGTTCTTGATTTTGAGGAGCCATTCCAGAAGCTATTTAATCAAGGAATGATTACCGGAAAAAATGGTGTGAAAATGTCTAAATCAAAAGGGAACGTAGTGTCACCGGATGATTTGGTAAGAGATTATGGCTGTGATGCATTAAGGATGTATGAACTTTTTGTAGGTCCACCAGAATTAGACTCTGAATGGGATGATCGTGGAATCGACGGTGTGTATCGATTTATTACAAAATTTTATAATCTTGTAATGGAACAAAAAGATCAGAATGTCGAAGAAACAGCGGAACTTAAGAAAATCAGAAATTACTTGGTTCAAACAATTACACAAAGACTTGAGACATTTAGCTTAAATACAGTTGTATCTGGATTTATGGAATATAACAATAAGTTAATTGATTTTGCTAAAAAAGGTGGAGTGGATAAAGAAACATTAAAAACCTTTACGATTCTTTTAGCACCGTTTACACCACATTTAGCAGAAGAATTATTTGCTGAATTAGGTGGTAGTGGAAGTGTATTCCACCAAGCGTGGCCAGTTGTAGATGAAAGTGCATTGGTTGAAAATGAACTTGAAGTTGCCGTTCAAATCAATGGAAAAACAAAAATTGTAATTACGATTCCGGCAGATGCATCTTCAGAACAAGCTGTTTTGGCTGGTAAAGAGGCACTAGGGGATCGTTTAGTAGGAACAGTAGTGAAAGAACTCTATGTTCCAGGAAGAATTATTAATATTGTTGTAAAACCATAATTAAGAATACTGAATTATGCAAAAAGGGCGAAAGCCCTTTTTTGTTGTAATAGACCAATATCTAGTTAAACACTTGAATTTATTCCGATATATAGTAAAATGTAACTATATAGAAAGTGAGAAGATTTTCATGGAACAGGATAAAGCAAGGCTTAAAGATCAAGAGCTTATTCGTAAGTTGAAAAATCAATATAATCTATCAGATGATACTCAAGTTCTTAAGCTTTATCAGGAAATTGAGTCTGGCAACATTCAGTTCTATTCCCAGATGGGTAGAGATTTTGATGATCAAATTTTTGAACGGGTTTCAATGCTTAAACAAGTTAAGCGTATACGTGATGTCAGTCAAGAAATGAGCAATCCAAATCGTGAAAAATCGAGAGAAATTAATGACATTGAGGGAAGCAAGGACACTAGCGAAAGCAAGGACACTCATAAAAATGTTGAAATTCCTGCCAAAAAACGTTTACTTCATCGTTTAGTGAAAGCAATTGTTCTAATTGGTGCGATTTTTTGTTTGGTTTATTTTGGGGTGTATGCATATGAAGCATATCAAAGTGATATAAGAGCTAAAAAAATGGCGAATATCAAGGATAACGAAACGCTAAATAATATGTATTCAGATCAGGTGATTGAATCCATTGATGAGAAAACCGGTGAAAAAAAGTACTATAAAATACTAGATTCTTATAAAAGTTTATATAATCAGAATAAAAATCTAATCGGATGGCTCAAAATTGACGATACTATAATTGATTATCCAATTATGCAGACGCAGAACGAAGATTACTATTTGTCACACAATGTAAATCAAGAAGAAGATAAGAATGGTGCATTGTTTATGGATAGTGAGTGCGATGTGAAAAAGCCAAGTACAAACTTCATTATTTATGGTCATAATATGAAGTCGGGCAAGATGTTTGGCAGCTTAACAAAGTACAAAGATCGGGATTATTACCTGAAACATAAGGAAATTCAGTTTGATACAATCTATGAGACTGGTTCCTATGAAGTGATGTATGTGTTTCAATCAAAAGTATTTCGAAAAGATGAAATTGTATTTAAGTATTACGAGTTTATAGAAGCTTATAATGAAAAAGAGTTTAATGCATATATGAAAGAAATGGAATTGATTTCTATATATAATACGGGTGTAAAAGCGAACTATGGAGATCAATTATTAACATTATCAACTTGTGATTATGAAGATGAAAATGGAAGATTTGTTGTAGTTGCAAAAAAAATGAAGTGATGAGGATATGGACATGAAAAAAGTGAAAAGCCATAAAAAGAAGAAAAACAAACTTCAAAGAGTCGTTTTTGGAACATTATCAGCCATATTTATGATTAGTGCGTTGATTGTTGCAGCAATCCCCGTACAAGAAGCAAAAGCCGATTCCTTTATTGTGTCGGCGGACCCAGATGCTGTTATTCCAGTCTATACAGATCCTACGACTCCAATATTTGCAGATAAAGATGGAACTTATCGAATTGCATATGTTCAAAAAGAGGCCGAATACACAGGTGTATTGGCGTATTATAATGTCGATAATTACATTTCATCAGGCTCATTAACAATTCCATCTACAATTAAAGCTTTTCAATTTGATGCAAGTGTTGGCGCACTTCGTGCAGTGTGGGAAAATGGAAAATATTTATCCTTTGTTTCGGGTCAAATCGAATCACGAGACGCGGATGGAAATTTACTCAAAGATGAAGCAGGTAAAACCATTATGGTGGATGAAATCACACCATGTCTTGGAAGTAATTACAATTTATGGAGTAGCAAGAAACTGTTTGATAGTTTAGATACAGTTGTTCGTACTGAGAAGAAACAAATGGATGTTAAAGTCCAGTACGTAGGTAGTAAAAAATATATTCCAAATGCCTCTGGTGGAGGAGCGTATGATGAAACAGGTCTTGGTGTATTTGAAGGTGCTAGAAACTTCACAGGACTTGTTATTCCAGATCATATTTTAGCAATCGGGAACAATGCATTTAAAGGTTGTCAGATGAAATCGATTTCGATTGATACAAATGTTAAATCCATTGGAAACTATGCGTTTTATAACTGTAATCAACTTACAACAGTAACGATGAAGGAAGGAACAAACTTAAGGGAGATTGGTGCATATGCATTTAGTAAGTGCGCTTACTTAAGTTCTATTAAGATTCCTGATCAAGTTGAGAAAATAGGGGATTATTGTTTTTCGGAATGTCCAAAACTGACTGCAGTGAATATTTTTGGAGTTAATAATGATGGAAATACTAGCTTGAATCAAATTGGTAGTGGGGTGTTTTATGGTTGTTCGACACTAAAACAAATGTCACTGCCAGATAATATTACCAATATAGGTGCGGTGGAACATCTGTTTAATGGATGTGTTTCCTTAGAGTACCTTGCATTAACGAAGAATGCAAAAGATACGGATATATTTAAGGCAAATAATGTCATGGGTTGTTCGTCCTTAATTACGGTTAAGATGCCAAGCAAATTACTTGCATTCGAATGTAGTCATGAAGGCGGAGCAAAGGATACATTTGATCCGTTAAATCTAGGTGCATATGAAGCTTTTCCAGAAGATTATAAAATTTCAAATTCGTTTGTAATCATTGGTTATAATATCTCAAAAGCACATACATATGCCACCAATCATGAATTATCGTTTAGTTATTTAGATACGGGTTATACAGATTTATTTGAGAAAATTGTAAATGGATATTTGTATTGTGTTAATTCAAAGAATGAACTGACTATTTTCAAAAAGATATCAGGGGATGGAAAAGATGTGATTTTACCTGAAAATATTGGTAAATATTATATTGCTGCAATTAATTCTACAACATTCAAAAACAATACGACAATCGAGACCTTATCAATTCCTTCGACCGTCAACAAAATTGGTGCAGAAGCATTCTTAGGATGTAAGGCACTACGATATGTTGAATTTAAAGATTCTCTAGCAATTGACGCCATAGGATCAAAGGCGTTTTATACGCAGGTTGATGACGCTTCCACACAGCTTACTTTTGTAGGTGCAATTTCAACGGAAAGTGAACCATATAAGTATGCTATGGATGTGAATAATAATTATAATTCTGTAGATGCACCAACACAGTATATAACATATTTAAGTGGATTTCCAAATAATCAAGAAGTTGTTTTAGATATTAAAAAACATGAAACAACGGGTGCAATTGTTTCATCGATTGCAACTCTTACAAGCGCTCCAAAGATTGAAGATATAACGGGCGGTAGCTATTCGAAATCTCCATACCCATTGGTAGCTGCCAAAGAAAATGAAATTGCGCAAAGTGCTTATACCAAATATATCAATAATTTAACATCTTCCAACAAACTATCCTATACAGAAGCAGAAGAAGCTGTTATGAATGCAATTGTTCACCCAATCATTCCAAAAGGAGTCTATGCAATCAAGGAGGATTTGTATTTGGAAAATCCATCCATTGAAAGTATTAATCTAAAGTCAGTTGTAAAAATTCCTACGTTGGCATTTTCAAATTGCCCAAGACTGATCACTGTTAATATGGAAAGTTCTGGATTAGAGGGTGGAGAAAGTATTCTAGATCGTGCATTTGAAAATTGTGATGCGCTTGAAAATGTTGTATTACCTAAAACTCTCAAAACAATGGGTGAATTGCCATTTTATGACTGCGATTTATTAGAAACTGTTGATTTTTCAACAAATCCTAATTTTGTATGTGAAAATGCGATTATTTTTGGAACAGCAGATGGGAAGAAAACGTCAATTATTGAGTGTTTAAAAACAAGGGGAGTGTCTATTGGAACAGGTAAAATCCGTTCTGAAGAAATGGCAGATGTAACCTCCATTCGTGATAAAGCGTTTATGGATTGTACTGGAGTTACACAAGTATATTTGTCTGGAACAAAAGTAACAGGAGTACCTGTATCTTGTTTTGAAGGATGTACCAATTTATCATATTGTGAAATTGGTGATTATTGTAAGCGTATTGACGACTATGCATTTAAAGATACTGCATTAACCGATGTTAAGATTCCAGCAAGTGTTGTTTATATCTCGGATAAGGCATTTACAATTGAGAATACAGATGGAAGTTTGTCCATGATAAAGGGTATGAATATTCAATGTGAAGAAGGATCAGCAGCTCATGAGTATGCTTTGAAATGGGGATTTGGGACAGCGGATAAAATTCCAAGAAAGTTTACGGTTTACTTTTATAATTATGATGCAACGGTTGTTCTTGACAAGCAAATTGTAGAAGAAGGAAAAGACGCAATTCCACCAGAAGCACCTGCACGTACAGGATATACTTTTGTAAAATGGATTCCAAGCTATAAGGAGGTTGCATCAAATTTAACAATTGTAGCTCAATATAAAGAGAAGACAACGACAAAACCGACTACGCCGACAACTCCAACAACACCAACAACTCCAACAACTCCAACAAAACCGACTACGCCAACCACAGGAACTGGAACGGGGACCACTGGAACCACTGGAACAACGGGCACAACTGGAACCGGAACAACCGGAACTGGAACAACCGGAACTGGAACGACTGGAACCGGAACCACAGGAACAGGAACAACCGGAACAGGAACCACAGGAACCGGAACCACAGGAACTGGAACCACTAGTACTGGAACGAGTAAAACGACCGTGGATTCTAGCAAGGCTGGAATCTCTAATGTAGATAAAATGGTTGCGAGTGTAGCAGGAAGTACAGACAATTATGTTGTTAAGATTGCAGATAATCAAACCACCAAGACGGAAATGGAAAAAGCTCTTCTTAATAAATATGGTTCTCTAGAAAACATCAAATATTTTACAATGGATATCAGTCTCTATGATCAAACAGGAACTTCTAAAATCGAAGACACGGCTGGAATGAATGTAAACATTACGATGCCGTTACCAGATGCTATGGTTCCATATGCAGGAAATAACAAAGTTGCAACAGTAACAAATGGAGCATTAGATGAATTAAATGCGAAATTCATTACCATTGATGATGTTGCTTGCGTGTCTTTTACTGCACCACATTTTTCACCTTATGCTGTTTATGTTGACACTACGAATTTGAGCGCAGGTGCAGTTGCAGATACAACTCCAAAGACAGGGGATGGTATTCATCCAAAATGGTTCTTATCCATTGGATTAGCATTATTATCAATTTTTATGTTTCTTGTTAAAGGGTCTTCTAAAAAAGTAGCGAAAGTAGTTGTATAATATGAAAAGTAGAAGGACACTTGCTAAAAAAATTGGAGTTTTATTTGTGATCATAACAGTATTCGTTTTTCAGTCCAATATAGTCACGGTTTTTGCTAGTAATAGCACGAATGACTTTGTGATTACAAACAACACATTGATTAAGTATACAGGCACGGCTACCTCCGTGTCTGTTCCTGATGGAGTGGTGAAGATTGGTTCAGAAGCATTTGCAAATCAACGTGGGATTTCTGCCATATCATTTCCATCAACATTAAAAGTGATTGAACGTGATGCATTCTATAATTGTGATTCTTTATATAGAGCATATCTTCCAGACGGATTTACGACTTTAGGGGATGGTGCATTTTCTATGTGCGATACACTTGCAGATGTAAAGTTAGGAGCAAATGTATCTAGTATTGGTTCTGGAGCCTTTGCGTCCGCATCAAAACTTAAAACAGTTTCAATTGATTCCAAAAATTCGTATTTTTCGCATGCAGATGGAGTCATTTATTCAGCGGATAAAAAAGAAGTAATACAGATGTTAGCCGGAAGAGAAAAGTCGGATTATAGCATGCCATCAACAGTTGAAGCAATTCATCAATATGCTTTTTGGGGATGTAAGAACTTGGAAAGTATTGGATTTAGTTCAAACCTGAAGAAAATCCCGGCCTATGCGTTTTCGAATTGTAGTTCATTATTACAGGTTGCAATTCCTTATTCGGTTCAGTCAATTGATATTAAAGCGTTTGAAAATTGTTCGAAATTGACTAAGGTAGTCATTCCTGAATCGGTTAGAAGCATTCACCCAAGCGCATTTGATGGATGTGTTAGATATGTAATTGAAGCACCTGTTGGAAGTAAAGCTTATGAATTTTATGAGGCGCAGGATCGAAGCAATACAGAAATCGCACTGCAAGAAGATGAATTAGTGGAAGAACAAACAAAAGAAAAGGTAGTTGAAACAAGCGAACTGACTAGTGAGCCAAGTGTAACAAGTGATTTTAGTGGACAAATTGTAGATGGGGATTTAATTGGTCAGACACAAATTGTTACGAAGCAAGCATTAATGATGGTGGACACCAAAAAAATTGAAGTATTTGATGGTCAGAAACAAAATCCTTCCGAGAATACTGTGAGTGGAACAGATGCATCTTCTGATCAGATGATGATTGCAGATGCAAAAGATTCCTTAAATAATGATAAAACAAGAATAAAAGAGCGAGCTTTTTATTTGAATTCACAGATAAAAGGTGTTACAATTCCGAATACAGTTGATACATTGGGGGATTTTTCCTTTGCAAGGTCTACAATTAAATCAATTCAGCTGCCAGAATCTGTGAAGCATATTGGCGTGGGAAGTTTCTATTATTGTAAAGAATTATCTTCTATTTATATTCCAACAACTGTCGAAACGATTGAACCAGATGCGTTTACAAATACAAAGTGGTATAATAACTGGCGAGAAAATGGTGATGTAGATCCATTCCTTATAGTTGGCGATGGAATTTTAATTGGCTATAAGGGAAATAGCTCAAATTTGACAATTCCTGATAATGTAAAGAAAATTGGTCCTAAAGTGTTTGAAAACAATGATCAAATTCAAAAAGTTACCATTCCGGATTCGGTTCAAGTAATCGAAGAAGCTGCGTTTGCTAATTGCACAAGCCTCAAATTGGTTTCAGGTGGTGTTTCTGTTACAGCAATTAAGGATCGAGCGTTCTATAATTGTCCGCTTACGGATATACGAATTCACCCATTGGTGGAAACCATTGGATTAGGAGCATATTACGATACAACTCAAAAAGCGGCATACAAAACCATACATTTATTGGGAAGTAAGATTCCAAAGATTTCTTATGAAAAATCAGCAAAAAGAATTGCAAATGTGGATTATCGTATCCCTGTTTTTAATGAAAACACAAATGTGATTGTATCAGGTACGGTGGCCGATATGAAAGAAACAATTTTTGATTCGAGCAAACTAGGTCATAAGGGTTGTATTTATGAAGTGCTAGAACTTCCTACAAGTGGGACAACAGGTTCGCTATCATGGATTGGTGATTTGAGAAATGATACCACTAAGAATCTTGCGAAAACAATTATGATTGATGGACTTCCCTATCAGATTGGCGAAACAAACTTGAGTTTAAAGTCGGAGTCGGTGAGTCAAAATTCTAATACGAACTACGAGATTGTCACAACACACCCGCAGATATCACAAAATTCTGTGATTATAAAAGGATTAGATACTTCTTCAAACTATATTCTTGCAATAAATCCGTCTGAGGAGGCACTTGATCAATTATCTGTTAGGATTCAAGATAAATATGGAGCATTTTCAAAAGATGCATTTGTGGCAATGGACCTTTCTCTAATGACACAAAAAGGAGAGGTTCCCATTGAAAAACTTGGGAATTCTCCAATAGAACTTCATGTGAAGGTACCAGAGTCGTTCCTTTCACAACTTGATCGTAAAGAATTGTGTGTTGCCACAACAAATGCCAACAATGATTTGGAGATACGATTTGTCAACTTATATCAAGAAAATAATGAGACCTGGTTTAGTGTTTCACTTGATCACTTTTCTTCCTATGGTATCTATTTGGCAGATGGTGAGTTGAGTCAATTATTGGCAACTAAGAAAGGTCAACAACTGAAAGATGCAACGCTTGATGATACTCCTGATACGGGTGAACAAGTAGATCCAAAATGGATTTTAGGTGCAGGGTTCTTTTTACTAGCAGCGTATTTGATTATCCGTAAAAAAATGAAGTCATAATCCGAAACATGAGCGAGTAGAAATATACGCTCATGTTTTTATTGACAAGTAAAGTATAATTGTATACAATAATGCAGTAAATAATTGTGTTTGACATTGAGATCAATATTGATTATGATGATTAATGGCATTGTACGGAGGACTACATAATGAGTGAAAAAACATTTGAAGAACGAAAAATCACATTAAATGAGAAAAACAACCTTTTAGAAATCGAGGAACACATCTATATTTTAGACGATGTGGAAAAACCCAACGTTTTTAGAAATATGTTTCCCTATTCCGAGGTACCAATGATTCCATTTAATGATCGAATTGTGCCACACAATATGCCAAAAGACATATTTATCACGGACACTACTTTTCGAGACGGGCAGCAATCTAGAGAACCATATAAAGTAGAGCAGATGGTTACAATCTTTGATTACCTTCACCGACTAGGTGGACCAAATGGAATGATTCGGGCAAGTGAATTCTTTCTATATAGTAAGAAAGACCAGGAAGCTGTCTATAAATGTATGGAAAGAGGGTACAAGTTCCCGGAAGTAACAAGCTGGATTCGTGCGAGTAAAGAAGATTTTAAATTAGTAAAAGAAATCGGTATGAAAGAAACTGGTATTTTGGTAAGTTGTTCAGATTACCATATTTTTCTGAAATTAAAGATGACGAGAAGACAAGCAATGGCGCATTATTTAGGAATTGTTGAAAGCTGTTTATTCGAAGGGATTAGTCCACGTTGTCATCTTGAAGATATAACAAGAGCTGATATTTATGGATTTGTTGTTCCGTTTTGTATTGAATTAATGAAATTATCAGAGCGATACAACATACCAGTAAAGATAAGAGCATGTGATACCATGGGATATGGAGTGAATTTCTCGGGAGCAGTTATTCCAAGAAGTGTGCAGGGAATTATTTATGCTATTCATAAAAATGGTGGGGTTCCTCATGAGATGATTGAATGGCATGGTCATAATGACTTTTATAAAGCAGTTGCAAACTCTACAACCGCTTGGCTATATGGTTGTGCGGCTGTCAACACCTCACTGTTTGGAATCGGAGAAAGAACTGGTAATACACCATTAGAAGCGATGGTATTTGAATACGCTCAGTTAACGGGACATTTGAATGGTATGGATACAACTGTTATTACGGAACTTGCTGAGTATTTTGAAAAGGAAATTGGATACGAGATTCCACCAAGAACACCATTTGTTGGAAAACATTTTAATGTAACACGTGCAGGTATTCACGCAGATGGATTACTAAAAAATGAGGAAATTTATAATATTTTTGATACGGATAAGTTCTTAAATCGTCCAGTGCTTTGTGCAATCTCGAACACTTCAGGATTGGCTGGAATTGCACATTGGATGAATACATACTTTAAGCTTTCGCTAGAACAGCAATACGATAAAACAAATCCACTTGTTCAACATCTCAAACAGTGGGTGGATGATGAATATGATCAAGGTAGAGTAACCGTTATATCGGATGAAGAATTGCTTCGTAAAATCAATGAAGTATGTGAAGAATTACAGATTGTTAAACCACAGGACATTTAATATTAGAAGATTGCCAAGGGGGTATTTTCATGAGCGGTTATAATGTAAAAGACGAGGTTTCGGATAAATATTCTTTGCGTGGTAGAGTGTTTCACAAAATACGTGAAGATATTCTTAGTGGAAAATACAAACAAAACGAAGAACTTAGAGAAGCAACCATTGGTGAAGAACTAGGTGTTTCAAGAACGCCTGTTAGAGAGGCTTTCAGGCAACTAGAGTTGGAGGGATTGTTAACAATCATTCCCAACAAGGGTGCCTATGTAACGGGTATTACGGCTAAGGACGTACAGGATATTTATATGATTCGTTCATTGTTAGAAGGTCTATGCGTGCGTTGGGTAACGGAAAATATTTCAAAAGAATTAATGGAAGAATTGGAAGAAAACATATATTTGTCTGAGTATCATGAAGAAAAAGGACATCTTGAACAGATTGCAATCTTAGACAATCGTTTTCATGAAATTCTATACGATGCTTGTGATAGTAAGATGTTAGAACATTTATTACGAGATTTTCATCAATATGTATACCGCGTTCGTAAATTGACATTGGCCAATGTGACAAGGGGAAGAGAATCAACTAGTGAACACAAGCAAATTGTTGAGGCCATCAAAGAAAAAGATGCTGCAAGAGCTGAATCACTAGCAAATGCACATATTCTAAGAGCCTATGAAAATATGTTAAAAAATGGTTTGGAAGAAGCATTTTTATAATTGTTAAATATGGAATAATTACTATAAATTAGGAGGACTTACTAAAATGTCAAAGATTCAAATGAAAACCCCTTTAGTTGAAATGGATGGAGATGAAATGACACGAATTCTTTGGTCAATGATCAAAGACGAGCTATTATTACCATTTATTGATTTGAAAACAGAGTACTATGATTTAGGACTTGCTTATCGTAATGATACGGATGATCAAGTGACGATGGATTCAGCATTGGCTACTAAGAAGTATGGAGTAGCTGTAAAATGTGCTACTATCACACCAAATGCAGCTAGAATGGGCGAATATAATCTAAAGCAAATGTGGAAGAGTCCAAATGGAACAATTCGTGCAGAGTTAGACGGAACGGTTTTCCGTACACCAATCGTTGTTAAGGGGATTGAACCATGTGTTAAAAACTGGGAACAACCAATTACTTTAGCACGTCATGCCTATGGTGATGTTTATAAAAATGCAGAAATCAAAGTACCTGGAAAAGGTGTTGCAACCTTAGTTTTTACAGCAGAAGATGGAACCAAAACAGAAGAAGTGATTCATACTTTTAAAGGACCTGGAGTTTTGCAGGGAATGCATAATACAAATGAGTCTATCGAAAGTTTTGCTAGAGCATGTTTTAAATATGCCTTAGATCTTAAACAAGACCTTTGGTTTTCTACAAAAGATACAATTTCCAAAAAATATGATCACACCTTTAAAGATATTTTTCAAGAAATCTATGATCATGAGTTTGCAACTTTATTTGAAGAAGCAAACATTGAATATTTCTATACGTTAATTGATGATGCAGTAGCCCGCGTAATGAAAGCGAAAGGTGGTTTCATCTGGGCATGTAAGAATTACGATGGAGATGTAATGAGTGATATGGTTTCAAGTGCCTTTGGTTCACTTGCAATGATGACTTCTGTATTAGTTTCACCTACTGGCGTTTATGAGTATGAAGCGGCACATGGAACTGTTCAAAGACATTATTACCAGCATTTGAAAGGCCAAGAGACGTCTACAAATTCCGTAGCTACCATCTTTGCATGGACAGGCGCGTTACAAAAGCGTGGAGAGTTAGACGGCATTGAAGAGCTTATAACCTTTGCAAAAAAGATGGAACAAGCCACATTAAAAACAATCGAAGATGGAAAAATGACAAAGGATCTTGCGTTGATAACTTCACTAAAAGATGTTATAGTTTTAAGCAGTGAAGCATTTATTAAAGAGGTAAGGAATACATTCGAGGCATTATAATATGGAATTAATATCGTTTTCATTTTTATTTTTTGTTTTGATTGGAGTTATTGTCTATTATAGTATACCCAAAAAAGTGCAGTATTTATGGCTGCTCTTTTTGGGTATATTTTTTTATGCAATGAATGCAAGGGCAATTCCAATCTTTTTGATTGCAGGAGTAATTAGTTCTTATCTTTATTCAAGGTGGTTTCGAAATAAAATCGGACTTATTATTGTGACGTTATTCAATGTTATATTGCTATTTGCTTCAAGATTCTATGTGAGTAGTTCGATTGCAAGAGAGAGCAGTGGATTATTAAACAGTTCCCTTCTTGTGAATCTAGGAATCTCATTCTATACATTGCAAATCATCGCATATTGTGTAGATGTATATAAAAAGAAATATGAGCCGGAACAAAATATTTTGAAATTTATATTGTATATCACTTATTTTCCGCAGATTTTACAAGGTCCAATCCCAAGATTTGAACGCCTGCATAATCAGTTTTTTAAACCTCATAAATTTCAATACAAGCAATTTGTATTTGGTTTTGAATTGGTGCTATTTGGACTTTTTCAAAAAATGGTTATTGCTGATCGCGCGGCAATTGTTGTAAATCGTTTGTTTGGGGAATATGAGTCCTATAAAGGCCTTTATGTCCTAGTGGCAGGTGTTTTATATAGTATTCAGTTGTATGCGGATTTTTCAGGGTGCGTATGTATTGCAAAAGGTGTTTCGCAGATGTTTGATATTCAAATAGAGGACAACTTTGACCACCCTTACTTTTCAATATCCATTAAAGATTTTTGGAGACGTTGGCATCGCTCCTTTAGTGATTGGCTAAAAAACTATATCTATATTCCACTTGGCGGAAATCGTCAGGGTAAGATTCGTAAATATGTAAATGTACTAGTCACCTTCTTGGTGAGTGGTGTGTGGCATGGGATGGGACTTCACTATGTAGCTTGGGGACTGCTTCACGGACTCTATCAGATTTTGGGGGAAATATTCCAGCCAGTAAGGGATTTCCTTGTTACGAAGGGGAAATTAGATCGCAATAGTTTTTCACACAAATTATTTAAACAAGCAGTCACCTATTTTCTAGTTGTCATTGCTTGGATCTTTTTTAGAGCGGATAGTGTGCGAATCGCACTTAAAATGATTCGAAATCTGTTTGTAACCTTTAATCCACAAATCTTTCTTACGGATGAATTATACATGCTTGGACTAAATGCTAAGGAATTTCAATTTTTAGTTGTGTCAATTTTCATGTTTTGGGGAATTAGTTATTTGCAGACGAAAATCAAGATTCGTGAGTTTGTATATAAACAACATCTTCTTTTTCGATTTTCGATTTTGTATATTGTAATTTTTATGATTTTGATATTTGGAATATATGGTCCTGGATATGATGTGGCACAGTTTATCTATGGAGCATTTTAAGGCGGGGCGTTATGAAGAAAAGAACAATCTTTATTCGAATTGCATTGTTTTGTATTGGCTTATTATTGTTGCTTGTTTATTTTACACAAGTATTCAAAGATAAGAGGGTGGAAGGCGAATACAATGTAACTACAAAGGTAAGAGGATTTTACGAAGAAGAAAAAAATAGCTTGGATTACCTATTTTTGGGTTCTAGCCAGCTTTATTCTCATATCGCACCAGGTGTGTTATGGAAAGAATATGGAGCGACTTCCTATGATTTTGCAGCGAATGAACAGCCATTATGGATTACATATTATTATTTGAAAGAAGCATTGAAGACGCAACGACCAAAAGTGATTGTGTTAGAAGTATTCACGGTATATGCGGATGAATTTGAGGATGAAGGTGTAAATCACATTAACTTAGATGACTTACCTTTTAGTGTAAATAAAATCATGGCAATCCGTGATAGTGTACCAAGAGATCAACAGTATTCATTTTATTTTGAACTTGCAAAATATCATTCTACTTGGAGTGGTTATTACCCAGAAAAATATAAGCAAAGTTTTGTGTACGAAAAGGACCCTCTTAAAGGGTATTCACCATTTGTATTTGCAAGAACATATGAAGATTCAGCGAAAGCAGAAGTGAAAAATGTTTCACAGGTTACCCCAATTGCTCCAAAATCAAAAGAATGGCTACTTAACATTATTGAACTTGCCAAAGACGAAGAAATACCAATTCTTTTATTGAAAACACCGAATGGAAATGCAGAGCGTCAAAGCCTATATCTAGATGTTGAAAAGATTGCAAACGAGGAAAACGTTCCATTTTTGAACCTCAATGAAATTCTAGATGGTGAAGCGCATGTGAATGTAATTCAAGCGGAGAAGATTACAAAATATGTAGGCGAATATCTTACCCAAAAATATCCAGTCAAAGACAAGCGTTCTGACAATGCATATGAAGAATGGAATACGGATAGCGAGCACTTTTATCGTTATTTAGCAAAGTGTGAGCTTGCAAATGCGGTTACATTGGAAGACTATATGCGCGCACTTCGCAATAATCGCTATATTGTGGCTTGCTCTGGATATGGGAAAATGCCAAGCGAATTACAAGCATTTGGAATGCTTGGAGAATCTGTTTCTACCAATGATATCAATGTCAATGAACATTATTATATTAGCGTTTTTGATGGTGAGAATGTTTTGCTTGAGACAATTGATGATGCTCCAATTGAAGAACGAATCTTGGTGAATGAAGCCGAATACTTGATATCCGCAGCAAAAGATGAGAGTCAGGCACCAAAATTTAAAATCATGTGCAACAATGTTGATTATAGTATAAATACAAATGGCTATAACCTATTCATCTTTGATCCAGTGTTAAAAGAACCGATTGAAATGATTGCAATTGATGAGGAAGGGAATTTCCTTAGGCGGTAGCGAAAATTCAAGATCTGTCCGTGGGGATTTTTTTGTGAAAAAGGAAGGAAATTATGAAGAAAATGAGTTGTAAAAAATCGCGTATAGAAACAAAAAAGCACTTAGCAATGTTACTTGCAATTTTAAGTATTCTTGCTTTGTTAACAGGTTGTGTGGAAAAAAACCAAAAAACGGAAGTTCCAGATTCAGATGATTGGAGGGACATGCAAGTCATCATGCATGGAGTGCGATTGAAAGACGTTGAGAATATGACTTTGGATGATTTGCTTGATCTTGGATTTAAAAAGGATTTAAAGGCAAGTTTATTATTCTACCCTAGACGTTTAGAAGCTGGGGATAAAATTAATTATTTCTTTCGTCCAAAAGATGGATCAAAGGAAGTGTATAATGTCTTTGTTAGAAATTTTTCTGACGAAAAAAAGTCTACCGACAAATGTAATATTTCTGGAATTAGTATACTTGAGCCAGAGGAATCTAATGGTTCAAAAGATGCAATTGTGTCTGCAACAGATGTATATCTTGCGAATGGTGTTGGACTGGGAATGAAAAGTGATGAGGTTCGAACAATTATGGGAGCGCCAACGAATGAATATGATCCGAACAATGATATGTTTTCCAAAGTATACGTATATAAAGTTGATGGTAAAAGTAATAGAAAATCAGATTCAGTTACAATTGCTTTTGGAGAAGATGATACAGTGAAGTACATTGGTTTGATTTACTGGCCAAAATAGTAATAAATGACTTGAACTTGCTCAACTTTGCATAAAAAACATGGGAAACCTACATCAGGGTTTCCCATGTTTCGTATAATGATTCAAGCCGTGTACTAATCGCTTGTTCTTCTTTGGTGAGTTCTTGTAGTTTAACGCTACTTGATGCAATAATAGGATCTAAGAATTTCTCATGAATTTCGGACTGCCTTGCTTCTAATTCCTCAATTTCTTGTTCTGTCTTTTTGATTAAATTTTCGCGCTTACGTTGTTTTGCCTGTTCTTCTTTTTGCGCCTGCCAATCAAGTTTGGTAGACTTATCTGAAGAATTATCCTCGTTTGAATCGGATACTGTATTTGATTTGGAATCAGAATTAATGGTAGGTCGGTTAATCACCTTTAACTGGCTTTTACTAGATATGTTATCTGCATTTGAATCAATCGTAAGAGCTGATTTTTCCAGATAGTAATCATAATTCCCATCATATTCATTAAGTGAAGTGTCTTTGATTTCGACGATTTTATGAGCCGTTTTATTGATAAAGTAACGGTCATGGGATACATAGAGCAAAGTACCTTGATAATTTGATAGAGCCTGTTCTAGGATTTCTCTAGAATAGACATCCAAATGGTTTGTAGGCTCATCGAGTATCAAAAAGTTGGCATTTGAAAGCATAAGTTTCGCGAGTGCCACGCGGCCTTTTTCACCGCCACTTAAATCTTTAATTCGTTTAAAAACATCATCATTTGTGAATAGAAAAGCAGCAAGTGTATTACGAATCTGAGTATTCGTTAAATTAGGATAAGTATCAGCTATTTCATCAAAGAGTGTCTTATCAAGATTGAGTACGCTATGTTCCTGATCGTAATACCCAATACTAACTTTGGCACCAAGTCTAATGGAGCCAGCATCAGAAGGAATGAGGTCTTGAATCAGGCGCAAAAGTGTGGTTTTTCCAGTTCCATTGGCGCCTAGTAGAGCAATATGTTCTCCACGTTTTATAGATAGGTTAATGTTTTTTAACAAAGGAGTGTCGGAAAAGGATTTTGACAAGTCTTCAATTTCTAGGACATCTTTACCACTTTCAACAAGGGGTTTTAATTCAAGTGCCATTTCATTCTTGAATTCTAAGGGTTTGTCAATGACTTCTATTTTTTGTAAGAGTTTTTCACGGCTATCTGCGCGTTTAATGGATTTTTCGCGGTTGAAGGAACGAAGTTTCGTAATGACTTCTTCCTGGTGTTTAATTTCACGTTGATTATTCATGTAAGCGTGATATTGCGTGATGCGAAGCTGTTCTTTTTTAACAACGTATTGGGAATAGTTTCCAACAAAACTAGTGATTTGCGCGTTTTCAATTTCAACCACTTTTTGAACCACTTTGTCAAGAAAGTAGCGGTCATGGGATACGATAATAACGGCACCTTTATAATTCGACAGATAGTTTTCTAACCAGGTTACAGCCTGAATATCTAAGTGGTTTGTAGGTTCGTCCAAAATAATTAAATCAGGATTCAGATAAAGCATTTTGCCTAAAGCTACACGAGTCTTTTGACCTCCAGAAAGCGTGGATACGGGGGTGTCAAATTCTTCTTTGCTAAAGCCCAATCCTTTTAATACACCAATCAATTCACTTTTGTAAGCATACCCATTTTTTTGTTCAAAGGTATGTGTGAGCTGATTGTATTCGTGAAGGTAATCCTCCATTTTAGAGACTTCAATATGCTTCATATTTGCTTCCATTGATCGAATTTGATCTTCAAGTTCAACAAGATCTTGTCGCATCATTAAGAGCTCTTCGTATATGGTATGTTGGAGTTCGAGTTGATTGTGTTGTGCCAAGTATCCAATGGTTTTACCTTTCGATATAGATACTTGCCCACTATCAGCTTCTAATTCTTTGGTGATAATTCTTAAAAGGGTTGTTTTACCAGCACCATTACTTCCAACGATAGCAACTTTATCAAAATCCTCCATATGAAATGAGGCATCTTTTAGTACGGTTTGTGTGATAAATGATTTATTTATGGATTGACAGGATAAAATCATGATTACGACCTGACCTTTCTTTATACATAGAAGATATTATATGATAGAATGCTCTGATTTGGCAACTAAATAGGATTGAAAGAAAAGGATATTTTTGCAAAAATGTGACCAAGTTTAACTATGATTGTCGTAATCGTTTGGTACAAGCAGGGGATTATTACTACGAATACAGGGGGATGCGGGAATTTAATTATTCACTTTACGAATTATATAGAGAACCTATTGAATGCATGGCGTAATAATGATAAAATTATGATAAAGAAGTAACGGAATATCGGTTTTATATAAGGAGGAGATTTTTATGATACAAATCAGACCAATTTCGGATCTAAGAAATAAGTTTACTGAGATAGAAAAAGAAGTAAGCAAAGGAGAACCCGTATATTTGACTAAAAATGGATATGGAACTATGGTTGTTATGAGCTTGGAAAAATATTCTGAGCTTACGGATGAAATTGAAATGAAGTTAGATGAAGCGGACAGATTTGCTGATGAATCCAGTGTTAGATATTCAAATGATGAGGTCTTTGGAGGTTTAAGGGGGGTGTTGTATGGCTCAAAAGCGATACAAGGTTAGTTATCTCCCTATATTTTATGATGACTTGTTGAAAGCAATTAATTATATTACTCTGAAGCTAAAGAATGAACGAGCAGCAGAGGAATTAATCAATTTGACAGAAATGGCAATTAGAGAAAGATTGAATGCGCCAGAATCATTTGAAAAGTATCAATCAATGAAAGAACGTAAGTATCCTTATTATCGGATATATGTCAAAAATTATATTATATTTTATGTAGTGATACCTGATAAAATTGACAGCAGCATAGCAACTATGGAAATTCGTAGATTTATATATAATAGACGAGATTTTAATAGAGAATTATAAGAATTGTTGTATGGGTGTATTTTTGTTTTTATTGTGTGAGGTACAAGGTCTGACAATCCAATCCAATCGCCTTTTTGTATAATGGACAGTTATGTACATGGGAATCCAATTCGCTTCTCGGATCCGTTTGGATTATTTCCAGATGGGTCGGGCGTTGCAACTCCGCAGCTCATCGTGAAGTAAATAGGGCTATAGATGCAATAAAACAATCCTATAAGGATATGACATCTCCATAGCGCGAACAGGCTCCACACGATACATTGTACCTACAATCCGGAAACCAAAAAATATACAATGGTATATCAAAAAGTCATAAGATATATGGATGTCATGATGATAGTTTTTTTGGAAAAAGGGAGATAAATTCGATTCTTATCATCATATTTGTACAACAATTTAGAATAACTGTCAATGTTAGCATATTCTGACTGAAGAAAATGCAGTTGACAAAAACATCAGTTGTGTGGCATCGTATAAGTATGGTTCCAGAAAAGCCGGAAACAGAACATCAAAGATAACAGAAGCAGAAAAAATCACATATCTGAATGACATAAACAGCAGTCTCACACAGGTGCTCGCAGAAATCGGTTCTGAAGGAAAATTAAAGTGCCGTTACACAAGGGGAACAGAGCTTATAAGTCAGGAACGCAGTGGTGCAGTTTCATACTACTTAATAGACAGCCACGGATCAGTAAGACATCTTACAGATTCAGAGGGCAATATAACTGACAACTATGTTTACGATGCATGGGCCAAAATAATTGTTAGGAGGAATATAAGATGTTTATAAGTATTGAATATTCACCAGATGATTTTGATGTTGTTAAATTGCCAGATTGTAGGAACTATGAAATTGAACAGTTGCAAAACGATTTTTTTTCATGGATGTTTAACAAGAATAACAATCATAAATATTGGCGCTATAGCAAAGGTCAAAAAATATATTGCGAATATGATACAAATGCATTTATTGAATGGTTAAATAACACAATCTTTTTAAAAAGCAATGAAAAAGCGATGATATATTTAAACAAAAATGTAAGCACTAGTGCTATTATTGTATTTTAAATAATTGAGTTTATTACAGACCATAAGTATTAGGAGAAGATAGCAGATGTTTTATAATCACATATTATTAGAAGCATATTGTACTGTAAATGAATTGAAAAAATGTAAATTGCACAATGAACACATTAGTATTGAATGCTTTAGTACACATTGCAAATTTTTATCATATACAGAGGCACCAAATGAAATTGCATTAGTGGATAAAAACGGAGTTGCAATGCACTTTATTGGATTTGGTGGAGATATGGAAACAACAGATGATGAACGATGCAATAATATTAAAAAATGGAATTCGATTTGTAAGAAAAAAATAGATGATGCTTATGATTGGTATATGGCAGATCATAAGAAACAGTGAAGACCGGATATTATGGCATAATTTCATTTGATTATGGGCGTATGACATACATATAGGCAAGACAGAGCTAAAGGAAGTCCTGACTGTTTATGTTCACGACCAGACAGAAGTGCTTCACCTTCATACAACAGCCGGTGATATTGACGCAACAACAAATCATCCGTTCTATGT
>JACCEE010286610.1_pt1 | contig 35726 bp, 39 predicted proteins | sample 7449931 | NCBI WGS metagenome assembly JACCEE01 (sample SAMN15323457, study PRJNA562643) | freshwater metagenome | isolation source: river surface water | place: USA:Blue River Watershed | collected 2017-08-19 | reverse complement strand
TGCCGCTGGCGTTACAGCAGGTAGCGAAGCTCTAAGCCCATTCAACATTGCTAAGGCTTACAGCGGTAACGGTGATGCAAACAACCCAGGTGGCGTTCAAACAGCTACTATGGAAGGCCAAGTTGGTCGTAAGTTAAGCATCCAAATTCTAAAGCAAACAGTTGAAGCACAAACTCGTAAGATGAGTGCTCGCTGGACTTTTGAAGCTGCTCAAGACGCACAGGCTATGCACGGTCTAGACGTTGAAGCAGAAATCATGGCTGCTCTAGCACAAGAAATCACTGCTGAAATCGACCAAGAGTTACTAGGTAAACTACGCACTCTAAGCGGCGCAGCAGTTCACACATTCGACCAGGGTCAAAACGGTACAGCGTTCACAGGTACAGCAACTTATGTTGGTGACCAGCACGCTACACTAGCTATCATGATCAATGATGTTGCTAACCGTATCGCTCAGCGCACACGTCGTGGCGCAGGTAACTATGTTGTTGTAAGCCCAACTGCTCTAACAGTTCTACAGAGCGCTACAACAAGTGCTTTTGCTCGCACAACAGAAGGTACCTTCGAAGCTCCAACAAACACCAAGTTCGCTGGTACATTAAACAGCAGCGTTCGTGTTTATGTTGACAGCTATGCTGATGCAACTACACCTATCCTAGTTGGTTATAAGGGTCCTAACGAAATGGACGCAGCAGCTTTCTACTGCCCATATATCCCTCTAATGAGTTCTGGTGTTGTTCTAGATCCTAACACAATGGAACCAGTCGTATCTTTCATGACACGTTATGGTTATGTTGAGTTAACAAACACAGCTAGCTCTTTAGGCAATGCAGCAGACTACCTAGGCAAGATTGCTATGGGTTCTGTAAAGTATGCTTAATTAAGCAAACGAGTTATATTACTCAAACAAAAGGACCTTCGGGTCCTTTTGTTGTTTATAAATACCTTAATGTTTAAAACAGTTGATCAAAAAGTAAAACAAGAACGTTTGGCGATTTGCCGCGAATGTGAGTCATTTGCTGCCAATTTTAATACTTGTAAACTATGTGGTTGCTACATGCCTGCTAAAGCTACTTTTGCGGCAACCGAATGCCCGTCTGGTAAATGGAAAGAATCTGAACCCGGCCAAAATCTAATAAATACAATAGAAGAAATGATTCTCAAAAGCTGGAACAAGTAATGCAAGTATACACAAAACTGCACGGAACAACAGCCGATTCTTTTAAAATCGGCTCACACTCAGAACGAATAACTCTAACAGGTGTCACAGTCGGTGCAACTACTTCGACATTGCTAAACAGAGACAATCAAAAATATACAGCAGATACTACTGTATATTTTACAGCATTTATCATTGGAATAGGCGGCAGTGAAGCAGCATCTTATGAAATAAAAGGCTGCTACATACAAGGAACAAATGCAGTAACAGGCACAGTCGTTACTACATATGTCGATTCTGCAGGCTTTACAGAACCAACTGTGTCTTTCAATAACACTGGGGAGTTAACCGTCGAATGCACAGGTGTTGCAGGCGATACTGTTAATTGGACAGCTTCAATTGATTTTGTAATGGTGTAAAATGGCAATTAAAATTAATCACGCAACCGAAACATTAACTCCTGAAAGTGGAACGATTGATATCGATGCCAGTGGCGCACTGAAACTACCTAAAGGCACTACAGGCCAACGCCCTAGCGGAGAAGAAGGCCAAATCCGTTACGCAACAGAATTATTAAACCCTGAGTTTTTTGACGGCACCAATTGGCAAGTCATCGCTAATAGAGCTTATGTTGACTCGCAAGTTACATCATCAGGGACTAATCTAAATGATCGAATCTCTAACTTAACACTAAATGACCTAACAGACGTTACTGTTGACAATCCAGTAACAGGAGAAGTGTTAGTATACGATACTACTTTTGGTCAATTTAGAAGTCAAACTAATACCATAACACCTATCACAAGATATTTTATAGGTGACGGTACAACCTTAGAATTTGATATTGAAACTAGCGTTAGTAATCCAAATTTATTAGTAGTTTCTATAAACGGAATTACACAAGAACCCTATTACAGTTATAATGTAATCGACGGAACAACCCTAGCTTTTGATGAAGCACCTGAATCAGGCGACAGAATACAAGCCAGAATATTACGCAGTAATACCACTAGTGACAGGCCGAGACCAAAAATTATAGACATTAGCTATAGCACTATCGGCATTTACACTACCATATCTATAGTAGCACACGATGTTACATATGGAACAGGCGTCAAAATAGGCGACAAAAATATCACAAGGATAGATTATCCTTCCGATAATATTTTACAAGTTATGGTTCAAACCACACAAGTCGGCGGCCCAATATGGGAAACACCACAAGACTTGACACTTATAGACACAAGCGGTAACGAATATGTTTATAAGAACTTGATAAATTACGGTGTTGGCAAGCCGCAATTCCTGGACAGCACAACTTATATTGGGCGTTTTAGGGGCGGAGATAGTATTAGTTTCAGACTTTCGATAAATAATGCTACAAGTATAACACTTGGTCCTGCTTATGCAGGAGAGACACCATTAAGCTGGTTATCTATATCAGATAATGGAACACGTATCGTAGGAACTGCACCTACTAATAGCAGCCCTAGTCGATACGAGTTTACTGTAACGGCATCCAATGGATCAGTTGAAATAACTAAAAACTATTGGTTGCTAGTCATATAAATTATTCTCATGTTGGTGGCACCAAACTTAAACATGCCAAAGGGGATAAGATGCCATTGATCAAACTCAAATCTAGTTCAATAGTTGACAGCGTAAATTTACGTGGTCAGCCAACATCATCTAATCCCGAATCGGGGATTGCTACTACTCAATTGGTTCAGCAAGAAATTTCTAATCTAGTTAACGGAGCTCCGGATCTGTTAAACACATTAGGAGAAATCGCTAACGCATTAAGTGATAGTAATAACCAAACAGAATAAGATTTCATTAGAAGTCTTGTAATGAGGATACAAACATGCCATTAATTAAAGCAAGATCAAGCTCGATTATGGACAGCGTTGACCTACGTGGTCAACCAACTGCTGAAACAGCAGCACAGACAGTTAATACTAATCAGATTGCTAGCACAGCTTTCGTTAGAACTGCCATTGCTGAACTTATCGATAGTTCTCCAGAACTATTGAATACGTTAAATGAATTAGCAGCCGCAATCGGCGACGATCCAAGTTTCGCAACTACAGTTGCAAATAGTATTGCTACAAAAGTACCACTAGATGGTAGCGTAGCAATGACAGGTGAGTTGACACTTTCTGGTGCACCAACTCAAAACCTAAGTGCCGTAACAAAGCAATATGTTGATCAAGCGATCGACAACCAAATGATCTATAGCACAGATGATGTTGCTGAAGGTCAAACAAATCTATACTATACAAATGCTCGTGTTCGCGGCGCAGTAAGTCTAGATAGCGACAACACAGTTGTTCTTGACTATGATAGTGCAACTGGTCAATTTACATATCGTCATCCATCTAGTGATGGTATTTTAGAAGGTCAAACAAATCAGTATTTCACAGTAGCTCGTGCTCGTAACAGCATCAGCATGAACAGTGATGATGGTACTATTCTTTCTTATAGTTCCAGCACTGGTGAAATTACTTTCACAACTCCTGATACAGACAAGATTGTCGAAGGTCAGACCAACTTATACTTTACAACAGCCCGCGCTCGTAACAGCATCAGCAATGGTTCTAACATCGATTATGATCCATCAACAGGTGTTATCAGCACACAAGCTGCTGTTTGGAGCGTAAACGGTCAAACTAATACTGTTGTTCTTGACACAGACGACATCAGCGAAGGTAGCTCTAACCTATACTTCACACAACTTCGTGCTCGTGGAAGTGTAAGTTTAACTACAGATGACAGTAACATTTTAAGTTATAGCAGTGCATCTGGTGTGTTTACATTTGTAACACCTAGCACAGATGCTATCGACGAAGGCAGCGTAAATTTATATTTTACAAATGCTCGTGTTCGTGATGCAGTTAGCGCAAGTGGCGATATCAGCTACAACAGCGCAACCGGTAACTTCAGTTATAGCACTCCTACTACAGACGGTGTTAACGAAGGTTCTAGTAATTTATATTACACAGATGCAAGAGCTCGCAATTCAGTAAGTTTAGTATCTGATAACAGTGATGTTTTAAGCTACGATAATTCGACTGGCGTATTTACATTCAGTTTAGGTAGTCAAACAACTGACGACGTCCAAGAAGGTACAAACAATCTATACTTCACAGATGCTCGCGCTCGCAGTGCTGTAAGTTTAGACAGCGATTGGAATATTGTTTCTTACAATAGTGCAACTGGTGTATTTTCTGTTGCATTACCAAGCACAGACGACGTAGGTGAAGGTTCTACTAACCAATATTTTACAACAACTCGTGCTCGCGACAGCGTTAGCGCAGTTGACGCAGGTGGCGACGGTAGTTTCAGTTACAATAGCGCAACTGGTGCATTTACTTACACCGGTCCAAGTGCTAGTGAAGCCCGTGCTCACTTCAGTGCATCTGACTTAGGCGGCGACGGTAGCTTTAGCTATGATAGCGCAACTGGCGTATTTACTTACACCGGTCCAGATGACGCAGAAGTTCGTGCTCACTTCAGTGCTACAACAGCTACTGGTGCTCAGTATGACAGCTCAACTGGTGTATTCAGTTTATCTAATATTCCAAACAGCAGTCTAACAAACGATAGCGTAACAGTTAACGGTTCTACTGTTGCTCTAGGCGGCAGCGTAAGTTTCGGAACTGACAGCGTAAGCGAAGAAAATAATTTATACTTCACAAACGCTCGCGTTCGTGCAGCTATTAGCTTAAACAGTGATAACACAAGCGTTTTAGACTATAACAGCACAACTGGTGAATTTACATTTAGCTTAGGTAGTCAAACTACAGACGATGTTGCAGAAGGCGCAACTAACTTATACTTCACAACTCAACGTGCTCGCGACAGCGTAAGCGCAGTTGATGCAGGTGGAGATGGTAGCTTCAGCTATGACAGCGCAACTGGCGCATTTACCTACACAGGTCCAAGCTCTAGCGAAGTTCGTGCTCACTTCAGTGCTACAAGTGCTAGCGGTATTACTTACAATAGTAGCACCGGTACATTTGCTCTAGCAAGTATTCCAAATAGCAGCCTAACAAATAGTGATATCACTATTAATGGCACAACTATCAGCTTAGGCGGAAGCGGTTCAATTGATACAGATGCTATCAGCGAAGGCACCAATAATTTATATTATACTGCAACTCGTGTTCGTAACGAACTAAGCGCAGTTGACAGTGAAAGTGTTGGCGCATTCAGTTACAATAGTAACACAGGTGCATTTACATTTGATGCAAGTGCTGTAGTTGCTACAGTTAACGGCGAAAGCGGTTATGTAACACTAGATACAGATGATATCAGTGAAGGCGTAAATAACCTATACTATACAACAGCTCGCACTCGTGCAGATGTTAGTGGTGGTACAGGTGTAAGCTATAACCAATCTACTGGCGTATTCAGTATTGGTCAAGCAGTTGGTACAACTGATAACGTTACATTCAACGATGTAACTGTCAGTGGTGACCTAACAGTTAACGGTACATTGACAACAATCAATTCTACCGATTTAACAGTTACAGATAAGAACATCACTATTGCAGACGGTGCAGCAGATGCAGCCGCAGCAAACGGTGCTGGTATTACTGTTGATGGTGCAAATGCAACTATCACTTATGCAAGTGCAACAGACAGCTGGAACTTCAACAAAGATGTAAGTATTTCTGGCGGTTTAACAATTACAGATAGCCTAACAGCACCTACATTTGTTGGTGATCTAACTGGTGATGTAACTGGTACAGTTAGCGACATCAGCAATCACAATACCGATGCTCTAGCAGAAGGTTCAACTAACTTATACTTTACAGATACTCGTGCTCGCAACGCAGTAAGTCTAACAAGTGATAAGACCAGTGTCCTAAGTTACAATGCAAGCACAGGTACATTTACTTTTGCTATTGCTAATGCATCTACAAGCGATATTGCTGAAGGTAGCAATCTATACTTCACAACTCAAAGAGCTCGTGACAGTGTAAGCGCAGTTGATGCCGGCGGAGACGGCAGTTTCAGCTATGACAGCGCAACTGGTGCATTTACCTACACAGGTCCAAGTGCTAGTGAAGCTCGTGCTCACTTCAGTGCTACAACAAATACTGGTATCACATATGATAACAGCACAGGTACATTTGCTCTAGCAAGTATTCCTAACAGTAGCTTAACAAATAGCTCTGTTACTGTTAACGGCGCAACAGTAAGTTTAGGTGGTTCTACATCTTTTGGTACAGACAGTGTAACAGAAGAAACCAACCTATATTATACTGACACAAGAGCAAGAAATGCTTTAAGCGTAACAACTAGTGACAGCAGTGTATTCGACTACGATGCTTCTACAGGTGAATTTACATTCAGCTTAACAGGTATTGACACAGACGAAGTAACCGAAGGCGCAACTAACTTATACTTCACAACTCAAAGAGCTCGTGATAGCGTAAGTGCAGTTGATGCAGGCGGTGATGGCAGCTTCAGTTACGACAGTGCAACTGGTGCATTTACTTACACTGGCCCAAGTGCTAGTGAAGCCCGTGCTCACTTCAGCGCATCCGACTTAGGCGGTGATGGTAGCTTCAGTTACAACAGCGCAACTGGTGTATTCAGCTACACAGGTCCAAGTGCTAGTGAAACTCGTGCTCACTTCGGTGCTTATACAGCTAGCGGTATTGAATATACAGAGGCAACTGGTGTATTCAGCTTAAACCAAATTCCTAACACATCATTAACAAATAGCAGTGTAACAATTAACGGTACAACTGTTGCTCTTGGTGCAAGCGGTAGTTTTGGTACAGACAGTGTAACAGAAGAAACCAACCTATACTTCACAGATGCTCGTTCTCGTGCAGCGATAAGTTTAACAACTAGCGACGCTACAGTATTCAGTTACGATAGCGCAACTGGTGTATTCACTTATAACGCTTCTGGTTTAGATACCGACGAAGTTGCAGAAGGTACTACAAACTTATACTTCACAACTCAACGTGCTCGTGACAGTATCAGCACAAACGGTTGGCAAATCAGCTACGATAGCGGCACAGGTGTTATCAGCATGGCAACACCAGATACTGACGATGTAAGCGAAGGCTCTACTAACCAGTATTTTACAAATGCTCGCGCTCGTCAAGCTATCAGCTTAACAACTGATAATACAGATGCAATGAGCTATGACAACACAACAGGTACATTCACATTTACCTTAAACAGTGTTGACACAGACGAAATTGCAGAAGGTCCAACAAACCTATACTTCACAACAGCTCGTGCTCGTTCAAGTATCAATAACGGTAGCAATATCGATTATGATGCAGCAACTGGTACAATCAGCACACAAGCTGCTGTTTGGAGTGTGAATGGTCAAGAACACGCTGTTGTTCTAGATACAGACGACATCAGCGAAGGTAGCTCTAACCTATACTTCACAGATGCTCGCGCAAGAAGTGCTATCACTCTAACAACAGATGACAGCAACATTCTAAGCTACAACACTGGTACAGGTGCTTTAACATTCGTTACACCTACAACAGACAGTATTGACGAAGGTGCAGTAAATCTATACTACACCGACGCTCGTGCAGACGGCCGTATTGCTGTAGCAAGTATCCGTGACCTAGCAGACGTTGATGCAGACGATGCACTACAAGACGGCTATACTCTAGTTTGGAGTAGCACACGTGGTGAATTTGTCCCACAAAACGTTGCTGTAACAGCTACAACACTAAACTTCACAGGCGATGGCACAACAATGTCATTCAGCACAGGAGTTGAAGTAAGCTCTATCGATAACACTCAAGTGTTCATCAACGGTTTGATTCAAGCACCTACATTCTCTTACACAATTAGCACAACTAACGGTGTAACAAGTATCGTGTTTGATACAGCCCCAGAAGCCAACGACTATATTTTCGTTCGTGTAACATCTACAAGCAGCTTGACTGCTGGTGGTATTCTAAACGAAAACAGCACAGTAGACGGCGGAACATTCTAATTAACTAATTAGAATTAATGAAAAGGGTGCAGAAATGCACCCTTTTCCATTTGCAAATAAACATAAATATATAAAATGGATCCTCATCATGCCAATATTTCGCGGTAAAAATTTCGTTAGCGCAGTATCTGACTATAAAGATAGTGTTCGTGTAGCCACACGTTCTAATATTAATATATCAGCTAATATATTATCAATTGACGGGGTTTCTTTGGCGGATAAAGACAGAGTTTTACTTTTAGGACAATCAACACAAAGCCAAAACGGAATTTATACATGGAGTTCGTCAACTAGCACATTAACAAGGGCAACAGATTCGGACAGCATTTTTGAGCTAACTCCTGGTAATAAAGTTTACGTAGAAGAAGGCAATAACTTAGCTAGAACTACATGGACACTAGTTACACAAGGTGTTATAACTCCTGGAACTACAAATTTAGTTTTCGCCAAAGAAAGTAGAATTGGTACCACAGATATTAGTGGAACATATGGAAGTTCTAATAAAACACTACAAATAACAGTAGACGAAACTGGTGAAATAAACGAAATAACCGCAGTAGATATCAGTGTCGATGGCGGCGAATTTTAACCAATAACTATATACTAAGCCCTTTTTTTGATAAATACTTTTGAGAATAATAGGAATCGATTCGCCTATAAATTCAACGGGAGTATATACTCAAAATGGCCAATACAATCATTTTAAAGCGCAGTGCGACCCCTGGTAAGGTACCTACCACGGCTCAATTAGCACTGGGCGAAATTGCAATTAACACCTATGACGGTTTACTATACATCAAGAAAGACGATGGAACACCTAGCGTTGTTCAAATCGGTGGTGTAACCAGTGTTAACGGCAAAACAGGTTCAGCAGTCTTATCTACAACAGACGTTGCAGAAGGCACTAGCCTATACTTTACACAAGTTCGTGCTCGTAACGCAGTAAGCGCAGGCACAGGTATCAGCTACAATGCTAGCACAGGTGTAATCAGCACAGCACAAAACTTATCAACTTCTGGAACACCATCATTTGCTGGTCTAAGCATATTTGGTGACATTACCATGAGTGGTAGCATTATCCCTACTTTAGATATTGCATACGACCTAGGTAGTCCAACAGCGCAGTGGAAAGATATCTACGTTGGTCCAGGATCTCTATACGTTAACGGTAGTAAAGTTCTACAAGACGATTCTGGTACTATTGCTTTCACAGCCGATGAAGATCAAAACATTCGTATCAAGACACTTGGTAACGGTATTCTACAGCTAGGTTCTAGCTCAACACTATTACAAGTAGATAGCACTTTACAAATTAGTAGCGGTAAGAATATCACAGATAGTTCTGGCATCGAAGTTAACTTCGGTGACAACATCAAGATGAACAACAACAAGATTGTTGGTCTAGGTGCACCAAGTGCTAACACAGATGCAGCAACTAAGGGCTATGTTGATACAGCTATTAGCGGTATTAGCACAAGTAGCATTACACAAGGTAACTCGAGTGTTGCAGTTGTTGACAGCGGTACTGGTACAGTTACAGTTACAGTTGACGGTAGCACAGCCCTAACAGTTGATGCTAACGGCGTAACAGTTGCTGGTAACTTCACAGTTAGCGGTACACAAACAGTTGTTAACTCAAACACAATCAACTTAGCTGACAACATCATCACTCTAAACAGTGACCACACAGGTGCTCCAACACAGAACGCTGGTCTATTAGTTGAGCGTGGTGACGAAGCTGATACACAGATTCGTTGGAACGAAGGTTCCGACAAGTGGACATTCACTAACGACGGTGCAGTTTACTATCCGATGGCAACTAGCACAGACGACCTAGCTGAAGGTTCAACAAACCTATACCACACAACAGCTCGTGCTCGCAGTGCTATCAGTGCAAGCAGCGCATCTGGTGTAAGCTATAATAGCACAACTGGTACAATCAGCTTAGGTTCTATTCCTAACAGCAGCTTGGCCAACAACAGCATTACTATCAACGGTACAGCAGTTGCTCTAGGTGGCACACGCACTCTGGACTCTGATGCTATCGGCGAAGGTTCAACAAACCTATACCACACAACAGCTCGTGCTCGTAGTAGCGTAAGTGCTGGTACAGGTATTAGCTATAACAGCACAACAGGTGTAATTAGCACAAGTGCTATTCCAAACGCAAGTTTGGCAAACAGTGCAGTTACAGTTGGTACAACAAGTATCAGTTTAGGTAGCAGTGCTACAACACTAACAGGTCTATCAAGTGTTACATCTACCAGCTTTGTTGGTGCTTTAACAGGTAACGCAGATACAGCTACAAGTGCAGGCAAGTGGACAACAGCCAGAACAATTACTCTAGCTGGTGACTTAACTGGTAGCGTTTCTATTGACGGTAGTTCTAACGTAACTCTAACAGCTACAGTAGCCGGAGACTCAGTTGCGCTAGGCACAGATACAACAGGTAACTATGTTGCAAGTATTTCTAACGGTAGCTATATTACTGGTGCAAACGGTGGTAGCGAAGGTGCTGCTCTAACACTAGCAGTTGATGCTACTACTACAAACACAGCAAGCAAGGTTGTTGCTCGTGACGCAAACGGTGACTTTGCAGCTAGATTTATCACAGCTAACCTTCTTGGTACTGCTTCGTCTGCAAACTCAGCCAATACAGCCAATGCATGGTCTTCTTCTCGCACAATTACATTAGCCGGTGATTTATCCGGTAGTGTAAGTATTGACGGGTCTGCTGATGCTACATTAACTGCTACTATTGCAGCTAACAGTGTTGCACTTGGTACTGATACAACCGGTAACTATATGGTTGGCGTCTCGGCTGGTACTGGTATTAGTGTCAGTCACACACCAGGCGAAGGTTCTACAGCTACAATCAGTTTAAATGCTTCTACTAGCAACGTAAGTGAAGGAACAAACCTTTACTATACAGATGCTCGTGCAAGAGCAGCTCTAAGCTTCACAGCAGGTAGCGGTGCTTACAACAGTTCTACTGGTGTAATCACAATTCCTACCAACAATAACCAACTAACTAACGGCGCTGGTTACATTACAAGTTCTGGAAGTATTTCGGGTAATGCAGCAACAGCTACACAAGTTACTAACACAGTATCTGGTACTACATCTGCAGAACTAGTTCGCGGTAATATGGGCGACAACGACCAGTTCCGTATTTTAGTTGGCGCTTCTGCAAGTAACGCAGGTTATGCAGAAATTGCTACAGCCGATGACGGTACAGAACCAATTTATGTTCGTCAATACACAGGCGTGTTCACAACATTAGCAAGAACAGCTACATTATTAGATGGTTCTGGTAACACAAGTTTCCCTGGATCAGTATCTGCAGGTAACGGTTTAGCTGTTACTGGTAACATTACTGCAACAGGCGAAGTTACAGCTTACTTCTCTGACGTTAACTTGAAGAAAGATATCGTTGAGATTGCTGGTGCGTTAGACAAAGTTGAAGCTATCCGTGGTGTTCACTATCGTCCAAACGAAACTGCCCTAGGCTTAGGTATCGAAGACAAAGCTGAGGTTGGTGTTATTGCTCAAGAAATTGAAGCAGTTCTACCAGAATTAGTTGTTGCTTCTGCATTGCAAGGCTATAAGACAGTTAAGTATGACAAGCTAACAGCTCTTCTAATCGAAGCAGTTAAGGAACTAAGTGCTAAAGTGAAGACACTTGAAGCTCAAGTAGGTAAGCAGGCCTAATTTCCTGTAAGATGTTTGGGGTGTAACATCCCCAAACATCAGGATAAATATTTTTAACAGGAGATTGAAAAATGCCTATTTTACCAGCAACAGGTACTGAAATTGTTATGGGTCGCGTTCGTCGAGCACACGGTAACCAACCTTACCCGCCACCAGCCGGCACAAACATTACACTAAGTGGAACGCTTGGATCATTGGTCGGCCAAGGTCAAGGAACTCAAATTTCATTAAGTGCCAGATTCGGCGGCAGAACAACACCGTTCGACCACTAATCTTTAAGACAACAACCTATAAATACCTCAAAGTTAAACATTTTGAGGTATTTTTTTATGACCACTAAAAAATCAAAAAACAAATTACAAGCAGCATTTGATGCATGCCCTTATTCGACTATTAGTAAATTCGAACAAGAAAATTTCAGTAATGAAACAGGAGCAGCAAAGTCACGTGCAGTTATAGAAGCAATCAATCGTATTAGAAAAATCGAAAGCGATTTGGAAACAGAAACTAGGAAATTTGAACAAGCAGCCCTGGAAGAAGAAAAATCTCTGCTAGAAGCAAAACTAGAAACAATCGGCGAAAACGAGTTAATAGAACTCATTAATAGTCGCGAGGAAGTTGAACAAGATTATTGGATCAATCAGCTGGGAAAACAAGCTGCAATCGAAGTTCTAACAACAGGCAAGCCAAGCATCGAAACAATGACTAAAATGGTCAAGTTGCCTGAAGATGCTTATGTCCGTGCAACTCAGCTATGTGTTCGATTAGCTAATACTATTAAAGCAGCTACTGTTCGTGCAGAAGAAGCAATTGGCATTATGCAAGCGCAAGAATCAACAGAATCCGAACAAGCAGTTAACACACCGACTAAATTATCTCTTAAAAAAGTTAAATGAATTTACAAGAAGTTCGATTAGCAATTTGTGTCCCTACTAGGGATCAAATGCACAGCGCATGTGCATACTCGTTATACAACTTGGCCAAAGTGTTAACAGACTTGAGCATAGAGCACAAACTGTTTCTAAGTCCAGGAACACTTATTGCTAATCAACGCCACGAGTTAGTGTTAGCAGCACAAGACTGGTCTGCTACTCACGTTATGTTTATAGACAGTGATATTGAATTTGAACCATATCATGTTTTAGACTTGATCAAATTTGACGAAGATATAGTAGGTGCTGCTTATAGCAAGAGAGTAGAGCCTATTATTACTACAGCGTGGTATAAGATAGATGACTGGGATAGTCATATCAGAGTCGAAGAACAAACAGACAGCCATATCAAAGTTGAAGCTATGGCACTAGGATTCTGTTTGATAAAAATGTCGGTTTTCGACGAATTAAATTTACCTTGGTTCCAATTAGGCTTTTATAACAATCAATATACAGGCGAAGATATTGAATTTTTCAGGCAGTGCAACGACAAAAATATTCCAATTTGGCTAGACATTCAAACAACTTGCGAAATAAGCCACTTGGGAACTAAACGTTTTAAAGTCGCTGACGGTATTGAAGTAGACCTTGCCACTTAGCAAGCCAACGGTTCAGTCTAATAACATTAGTCTGTGCCGCATCAATGTTACTAACATCAGAAAAATATCTTTGGACAGCAAGGTCCTTTTCTGTGTTTTCTATTAATATGTTTAAGGTCTTGTCTGTGTTACTTAACAATAATTTTATAATAGGGTGGTCGGTTTCATCGTTGTTTAGTAGATGCTGTGTTTGCAAATACCAACGTTCGACATAACTGGTTTCTGGTTTGAAAATACTATTCAGCAGTGGGTTATTAAGCCTGTCATCCCAACAGTAATATAAGTCGATTGATCTAGCTACCTTAAGCGGCTTTTCTCTCTTCGGAAATGGTATTATCTCTGCTGCCATTTTTCTTATCCACCCACATATAAAAATTTTTAAATTTTGTTCGCAGTCTGGTCGAGCCTAGCATTTGTCTTACTTTAGGATGCAATGGACTAGGTAAGGTATCTATGTCAGTCCAGGCATAACCGCTGTTTTCCCAATTTAAATCTGGTATAAATTCTTTACTAACTAGCACAATATAAGTGTCGTAGATAAAATCTTTGCTACGACTTTGATAACTGTGTAAAGGTAATATTTTTTTAATTTTTGTTAGATTGAGTTCTTCTTCTAATTCTCTTTTTAGCGCATCAACAGTGGCTTCGTTCATTTCAACTCTGCCGCCAGCAAAAGTCCAGGTGCCAGGGTGTGACTCTTGAGGAGAGCGCAAGACAGTCATGACTTTTCCTGTAGCTTCACTGACAATAATTGCACCCACACCTTTAAATTGCTTCACAGATATAATCTCCACCAGCCGTGTTGATAAGTTCCTTCTACAGCACTTATCCACTGACCATTACGCCATTCGTATAATAAGTTTGTTGCTATATTTAACACCACAGCATTAGAATTACTAGCACTATCAAATGATACTATCCAGCTACTACCGTTGTATTCTATAACGTCGTTAGCTTTAGCACTTATGATTCCCCAGTATGATCCGTTTGGAACTTCATCTACTACAAGATAGCGTTGACCTAACATAGCCGCTGGCAGATTTTTGCCCGGAGCTACTTTTGTAGGATTAATAACAGCTGATATAGCAGGTATGGTAGCGTCGGGTAATGTATTGGAATCTATACTGAGATTTAGTATATTGGGCTGATCTGGTTCAACACTGTCAATAGTAGCAATGATATCTTGACTAAAATCGCTAGGATCAGGTCCGCGTCTTAGACGTAAGTTACTGATACCAAATTTAATTTCCCCGTAAGGCCTTAAAACGTTTTCCCAAGTTAGTAGGTTTCCGCTTTCGTCAGTAGTGCCTCCGTTGCGATTAAGTATAGTTGCTCTGTTACCTTCTATACCTGCTTGAAGTTTTAAATCTTCAAATGTAACAATAACCCATTCTTTGTTAGGCACAGGATTGCTAGGCATCCATTCGAATATATCTTCGCCTTGTTTCTTTTTAATTTCAGTAAGGATAGTATGGATCAGTGTCTGACGTTTTACTTTGGCAGGAGGGTTAATTAATATGGGTAATGTAAAGTTTAGTGCAGCAACATCAATGATGTCATCGGTGCCTTGCGGAACCTGACGAGCACTCCAAACTACGTTAACTAGTTCTATATAAGTTAAGTTAGACCAGTCAAACGGATTGTCATTGGTTTTTAAGTTAATACTAGGATTGAACAATACCAGTAATTGTTCCATTAACTGTAATTTTTGTTCGGTATTGCTGGTCCATATATCTACTTGAACGGTTAAGTCATATGGCACAGGCATGTAACGTTCTATGGTATATGTATTACCTACTTCGCCGTCTACATACTCTCCGGCTTGATAATCATATTTTTTTTCAAACACTCGCACAGTGTCTACGTGTGTAGGATTTAATCTGCGTTCAGAACTAATTTGTAAGTCAGTAACATAAACACTGATAAAAGGCACAGTGTTGATCATGTTCTCACTTTGGTTTTTCATTATGTGAGCTGCCATACGGTTAATGTCACCGTAGCGAACAGGAACCTGTATGTAATTTTCTTGTCCGTTTCGATCCTTGCCAGTCTTGACGCTAAAGCCGCCAAGAATACGCATAAACTGCGTCAAGTATCGTCTTATCTGTTCATCGTAAAAAAACTGCATGATTAGTAATCTACCTTAGGTTTAATGACTTGACTTAGAGCTTGACGTTCTGGCATTTCTTTTCCGCCCACAACTGTAGTAGACTTGTTGTTAATAAACGGAGCAGCGTTTAAGTTTCTGTCTCTTAGATCAACTGGTCCAGTTTGAACATCCATACGCTGCCAACGTGTTCCTCTATAAGCAAACAACACAGGAGGATTGTAATCTGTGCGTAAGAAGAAATCTCCTTGTGCAGGATTAAGAGGGAAACTTAAACCTTGATTTAGAGTTTCACCGTGATCGTATACTTCGCTAGCTTTGTCTTGATATTTCTTAGTTGTATCCTGTAAAATGTTGTTGCCATCGTCTAAAATAGTCGGAGCAAGTTGTTCTCCGCGTTCAACGATAGCATTGCTAATTTTTAATTCCTGTTGATAAGTGCTAAGAGCTTCTTTAAGAGTATCAACGCCGTTGTCTGCTTTATTTTGTAAGATGTCTCGGTATTCTTGTGCGTCTGTCATTGGACTAGCTTTGATTCTCCAAATGTGAGGGTACCAAGTTTGACTAAAGCCCTCTGCTGCCCTTGCAGCATCTTGAACAACATAAAATTTATTAATAGCTGGTTTACTTTGATCTAATAACAAATCGTCGCGAACGTGCGGCAGTTCAATGACATCTCCAGCCATTAATTTACGACCCATACGTTCGACCATATCGTTAGTGTGGAATGTAATAAAGATAGTATCAGCACTCAAGAACAAGCCGAACTGAGTTAAATCAAAATCTTGATCGCCAACGCTGTATACACCGCGAAGCTCGTAAACATCCGGATCGTATATTCGGTCTCTGTTTTCCAAAAACAATAAATCTTGTATTTTGGTTTCGTTTAGTATATCTTCTGCACGATGATTTGGTTTAGTGGGATCGGTGCTGGCGCCCTGGTCAGCAGGCTGTAAGTATTTGTGAACTAGAACAGCAGTCCCGCCAACCAAAAATTGCTCGCGTATTACACGATCCATAAAATGGAAATCGCTGGTTTTTTCGTTTTTCCAAAGGCTTAGTCTTGGCATAGTATAGTATTTACCTGCTCGGGAACGGTTTTGATTATTTGACACAAATTGGCAAACCTCGTATAATACAAATATGGACATCGAAATTCACACAAAATCTGCTGTAAAACGACGATTTCTAGAGTCGTTTGCTAAAACCTATGCACGACTGCTGAACATAGAAGGCAGGCAAGGCACAGTTATTATTGCAACCAAAAGAGATGTCCGATCCGAACACGAAGCCGAAGGCCTGACTATTGGCGTAGAAAAAGACATATTCATTTTCCTACAAAGCGACATGGGCCCGGGCGATATGGCCAGAGTGTTGGCACACGAGATGGTCCATGCCAAACAGCATCTGCTTGGACAAATCAAACACAAAGTAAAACGTGGCAAAACGCAAACTTACTGGATGGGCAGACTAAACAAGAACGACTATCTAAATCAGCCCTGGGAAGTTGCCGCATATAGGCAAGAATCTATCCTCATGCATAAAGCTATTCAGATCATTACCAAAGGAAAATAAATGGCAACCAAACGCTCTACAAAGACCACAGACAAGCTGGCATGGAGATTCGAAGCCCCTGCCAAAGTAGTGCATTATCGCGACAGTGATGCCAAATACGTGGGCGATGAGCCACAGTATCCTGAACTGGAAAAACAGCGAGCATGGACAGCTTCGGAATATCAAAGCCAACTGATGCGTTCCTTGAACTGGTATGCACATACTCAAGACAAAAAGAAAAGCGCAGAATGGCTAGCCGGTTTTCTGGAACGCAATCCTCGTCGTGCTAAATTAGCCGCCGCAGTTCGTAAGGGCGATGTATGGCCCGGAGCCACTATCGGCTTTGCTTTACGAGCTGGCCGTATTGGCCTGGAACTTCGTTTTGGCACACTTCGCACTATCCTTAAACACATTAAGCAGGCCGACTTGGAAAAGTCTACAAACAGTGGCTTGGAACCGCAACAAGAAGTAAAAGAAGAAAAGAAAGTTACATTTAACATTCAGGACCGTCTGGCAGAAAAGACAGCCGAGTGTGCAGGCGAACTAGAAGGCCGCTTTGATGACTTCGTTACCACACAAGAATTCAAAGGCGATCCTAAGAGCATTGAACTGCTGACACAGTTTAACGTTCAGCCAGCGCATGTCAAAACTATTGTTGCCCTGGCAGAAAACCGTATCAAGGAATACGAAGAAATTGTTGCAGGCAAAGACAGCCAGCTAGTAGAAGCATATAAGCATTATGGAAAGCGTCAGCTGACTGCCGTTATCAAATGGTGGACGCAAGTTATTGCAGATTGCAACAGCTATGGCATTATCAAGAAGCAAAGCAAAGCACCACGCAAGAAAAAGGCAGTTACTCCTGAGAAGGTTGTCAGCAAGCTCAAGTTCATGAAGGAGTTTGCAGAACTCAAACTCAAGAGCATTGAACCTACACAGATTCTTACAGCACAAGAACTCTGGGTTTATAATACAAAGAACCGTAAGCTGGGCATCTACATTGTAGATCAGTATGCTGGCGCATTGTCTGTTAAAAACAGCACTATTGTTGGATTTGATGCCGCGGCAAGTGTGCAAAAGACACTGCGAAAGCCCAAGGATCAGCTAAAAGAGTTCAGTGCAAACGGTAAGCCCGCAGCCAAGAAATGGTTTAAAGGTGTTAAGAGCGTCGAGACTAAACTCAACGGACGTATTGGAGTAGATATCATTTTGCTGAAAGCATACAAATGAAAACATTAATTATTTCTTTTCTATTGCCGTTCTTTGTAAGCGGATGTCTGGCAACAACTACTAATGGTTTGCCGAACCCTGCTGGAGGTAGACTTGATGTTAGACTAGAATCAAGTCCCCTCGGCAAAAATGTCAAGGCTCCTACGGTTTTGGTTGCACATGGCTCTTCTGGTGTAACTAACAATAACAGGGAAATTGCTAGAATTTTAAATACCTGGGGCTATAATTCCGTAATAGTTGACCATTACACACTTCGTGGTATCGCACGTCATGTCAGAAAAGAAGCACCCGGTGCCAGGGGTGAAGACAGGGCCTTAGATATTATCGAAGCTGCTCGCTGGGTAGAAAAACAAGAATGGCATTCTGGTAAAATTGCAGTAGTAGGATTTAGCAGAGGCGGTGGCGGTGTTCTTACACTTATTAATGAACAACAAATGAGAAACTTGGGCATCGTATCAGATTCTAAACCAAACCCGATCTCTGCTTCTGTTGCATACTATCCTAGTTGTTATAATAATCCTGTTCCTAGCAATCCATCTATGCCTACACAAGTGCATTTGGCAGAACAGGACGATTTAGCTCGTCCTTTGTGGTGTGTGTTTTCTCCCATGCACGAAAACTACACTGTTTATAGATACAAAGACGCAACACATGCCTTTGATGAGAATATCCCCAGCAGTGTAGTTTTAGAATTTTCTCACAGATACGATAGAAAGGATACAAACCTTTCAAGGGAAAGACTTAAAGAGTTTTTAGATAAAAATTTGAAATAATTTTAAATCCCAAATCTCTCGATAAATACAATATCGGGAGATTTTTTATGGGTATAAAAGACGAAACAATCAAAGACATAGAGCTTAGACTAGGCGGCGGAATGGTTGATGTAGAACTGGATTCTGCACACTACGATTTGGCTATAAATCAAGCTCTACGCAAGTATCGTCAACGCAGTAGCAGGGGAACCAACGAAAAGTTCATCCCTTTAGATATCAAGCAAGAACAGCAGATATATCAGTTGCCGCAAAACGTTGTCATGGTGCGAGATGTTCTACTGAGACAAACAGGCACAGCAGGCGCCAGCGGCACCGGTGTAGATTTCGAACCCTTCAACACAATGTATTTGAATAATATGTTGTTGCAGAACGCCACTAATTTTTCCGGTGTAATGAACTATGAACTATATGCCGATAGACGAGAACTACTGGCTAGAATGTTCGGTGGTTATGTAACTTTTAACTTCAACCAAGGCGACAAAACCATTATGCTACATCGCAGATTCCGCAGTGATGACACGGTGTTTGTATGGTGTTGGGTTGAAAGAGACGATGAAGATTTGTTGATAGATCCATATGCCGGTCCGTGGATTAAAGATTATGCTTTTGCCAAAGCCAAGTTCATGCTAGGCGAAGCTCGTAGCAAGTTTGCTACTATTGCTGGCCCACAAGGCGGTACAAGTCTTAACGGTGATAACCTCAAGAGTGAAGCAGCCGCAGACTTGGAAAAGTTAGAAGAAGACCTAAAAACTTACACAGAAGGCGGAACCCCGTTGGGTTTCATTATAGGATAAATTATGCGTATTGATGAAATAGATCGCCGAGGATTTCTTAAAGGTTTAGCAGGAGCAGCAGTTGCTACTGCAACCGGTTCAGCTATAGCCAGAGTAGTACCAGGGGAAGATTCGCTGCCTGGCGTTAACAGATTAACAGGAAAACCCAACACTCCTCAAGATCAATCAGCATCATCTGCTCAAATGCCTAATCAAAATCTCGAAACAGCTGAAAAGGTAGAACGCACTGCTGACGGGTTTGTATTATACTATGATGGCAAAGAATATCGAGCAGTCGAAGTGCCAAAAGATGCACCGACACCACGAGGTGCCAAAACAATTAAAATCAACCAAGCTCAGATGGGAATCAGGGGAATAGGAAATTACACTGCCTATCTGTTGCCAGACGGCAGAGCTTACATTTATTCAAAATGAACGCAGACGAACTAAGAAAACTTGCCGGCATAGATAAAACAGCCACCAGTCCTATTACTGGCGAAATTGGCACAGACAAAGGCGAGTACCAACGTAAGCATAACATTCGTCCTGGCACAGACGAATGGTTTAAATTATGGTTTGCTCGCCCAACCTTAACCGGTGAGAATCCTACACCGAAGAAATAGTATGAATGAACTCAAAGATTATTATTTACAAATAGACGACGACTATGCCCATGTAGAACAAGCACACGACTTTGTTAAAAATCGTGCAACATGGAAATATGTTCCTTATATTTGGGTGGTAGAAAACAGTCCTCATAAATATGAAACTTGGATTAAAGGAGACAGATTGTTGTCGGCGTTGCATGCAAAGTTCGGTGGATGGGTTGATTTTTATATTACTAGAGCTAAACACGCACATAGTTGGCACCATGATGCTGCTGAAAAATGTTCTATCAACATGGTATTCGAAGAATACAATGCTCATACTCTGTTTTCATTAAAGAACGAAAAAGTTGATATCCATCATTTTACAGAACTGAAATATGTTCCAAAAAAATGGACTATAATAAACACCGAAAAAAAACATACTGTTATGAATTTTGAAGACAGAGATAGATTCCTAATGTGCTATAGGGTCCCTCCGGCTGTAAATTACAATGACGTGGTCAATTGGTATATTACAGAATATAAAAAATCTTGACTTTTAGATTTAGCTGCTATATACTAGCAGTATGAAAATTTACCTTGACATGGACGATGTAGTGGCAGACTGGCTAGCCAAAGCCTATGAAGTCTTGGGCACTCGTTGGCGAAATGGCGAAAGAATACCCGACGAAGAATGGGCCAAACTTAAAAAAGATTCTAGGTTCTATCGCAACCTGCCGTTGAAGCCTGGCGCAACCGAATTGGTTGCATACTGCAAAAATCTGGTGGCTACTGGTGTGGCTACTGAATTGTTTTTCTTAACAGCAATCCCACATGATTATTCAGTGCCATATGCAGCACAAGATAAAGTATGGTGGGCAAATGAACACTTTCCAGGAATACCTGTTTTTATCGGCCCATTTAGTCATGATAAATGGCGTAGGTGTGAACCGGGTGATATTCTAATCGACGACAGAGTTTCTAATTGTGTAGAGTGGCGCAATGCAGGCGGCAGATCTCATATATACAAAAATTGGCCGGATTGTAAAGTTTGGCTAGAGGAGATTTTAAAATGATTATCGGTATTTGTGGACTTATTGGCGCAGGCAAAGATACTATTGCCGACTATCTCGTAAATATACACGAGTTTCGACGAGAAAGTTTTGCCAATACTCTTAAAGATGCAGTGGCGGCAGTATTTGGTTGGGACAGGGTATTACTAGAAGGTCGCACCAAAGAAGCCCGCGAATGGAGAGAACAGGTTGATCCGTGGTGGGCAGAAAGACTACAGATACCCACACTAACTCCACGTTGGGTATTACAATACTGGGGCACTGATGTTTTGCGTAATCATTTTCACGATGACATCTGGATTGCCAGCTTAGAAAACAAACTTCGCAAAACTCGGGATGATATTGTAATCAGCGATTGCCGTTTTCCTAACGAAATTAAAGCTATCAAAAATCAGGGCGGTATTGTAATTAGAGTAGTCAGGGGCAAAGACCCAGAATGGATGTCAGCCGCTTTTGCTTATATGAGCGGCCCCTCTACTATAGGCTGGGCAATAGGCAAAGATGCCCTGCAAAAAGCAGGTATACACGCCAGCGAATATAGTTGGGCAGCTACTGAGTTTGACTATATCATTGATAATAACAGCACCATTGATAATCTTTATAAACAGGTAGGTTTATTGGTGCAGCCAAATTTAGAAAAAATAGCAATTTGACTAAATAGCCGTCTTTTCTCCAAAAATTACTAAATAATAGTAACTCATAAGGAGAACAAGATGGCTACATTAGTATCCCCAGGCGTAGCGGTATCGGTTACCGACGAAAGTCAATATGGAAGTGCCGGACAAGGTACAGTCCCATTAATCATTCTTGCTACACAAACAAATAAAACAAATTTAAGCGCAACTGGCTATGCTCAAGGAACAACTCCTGCAAACGCTGGTAAACCTTATCTACTGACAAGTCAAAGAGAGCTAGTTGAACTATTTGGTCAGCCTCAATTTAAAGTAATTGATGGCACACCAATTCACGGTGCAGAAACTAACGAATACGGCTTATTAGCAGCCTATAGCTATTTAGGCATTGCTAACCGTGCTTATGTTCTACGTGCTGATATCGATCTTGCACAACTAGAACCTAGCCTAGTTGAACCAGCTGGTGCTCCATTAAATGGAACATATTGGTTAGACTTACTATCTACATCATGGGGCATCTTTGAAGCTTCTAGCACAGGTACAGGTAGCTGGGTAGCAAAAAGTCCTATCATTGTAGAAGATATCGGTGATATAAACAGTTTAACAGGCGCACCTGATTCTTCTATAGGTGACACAGGCGATTATGCTGTAGTTGCTACAACCAACGTATCTAGTTATCAAGTATACAAAAAAATCAACGGCGTTTGGACTATAGTTACAAGTGCAGGCTTAGGCAAGACTGTTTTTGTAGCACCTCACTATTCTATTCCTAGCGCAACTTCTGCAGGTGATGTGTGGGTTAAAACAACTTCACCAAATAATGGTTTCAAAGCTATTGTTAAGAAATATGTTGCTGCAAACGTACCTGCTACTAGCCCATGGGTGTCACAAAGCGTATCTGTATATCCAGGCGACACAGCCGCAACAGCAGGCTTTGCCAGCGCATTAACAGCAGGAAAGATTTATGCAAGAATCGCTCCAGGTGCTGCAAACGTTCAGCTAAGAGTTTATAACGGCAGCGCATGGACTACTTTAGATGAAGAAGTAGGAAGTGATGCACCAGTTGGCGAAGTAAAGGATGGAACACTATGGTATAACAGTGCTCTTTCAGCTGACTTATACATCAAAGCAAACGGAGTATGGGAACCAATCACAGGAACAGTAACTATCGATGCTACATCACCAAGTTCTCCAATGGCAGGTGATGTTTGGATCGACAGCAGCGATTTAGAAAACTATCCTCACATTTATCAATTTGATGGTAGCTCATGGATTGCACGTGATACCGCAGACCAAACTACACCCAACGGAGTAGTGTTTGCTGACTTAACAGTAACACCTGCAGATACCAGCAACAACGGCGGCGCAACTCCAGCAGATAGCGAAGCTCCAGATCCTGCTCTATATCCAGATGGAATGTTCTTATGGAACAGCATCATTTCTACAGGTAATGTCAAGCGTTACGATGCAGCAACAGATATGTGGAATACATATAGCGGTAACCGTGCAGACGGTCGCCCTTATATGTTACGTAAAGCACAACGACAGGCTGTAGTTCGTGCTATGCAAGAAGCGGTTAATAACAACACACAGATCCGTGAAGAAATGACATATTTTACTGTTATTGCTGCACCAGCCTATCCAGAATTATTAGACGAGATGATCAGCTTAAACGTTGACCGTAAGGAAACTAGCTTCATCGTAGTTGATACACCTTTCAGATTAGAACCACAAGCTCAGAAATTACTAGACTGGATGAGTGGTAAGAATGCTGTGGTAAACGGCGAAGAAGGTCTTCTAACAACAACTAACACAGCAGCAGCTTACTATCCAAGTGGCATTACCAGCGACTTAAATGGTAACGATGTTGTTGTTCCTCCAAGCCATATTGTTCTAAGAACTATTGCTTATAACGACCAAGTAGCTTATCCTTGGTTCGCTCCAGCTGGTTTAACTCGCGGTGTTGTAACAAACGCAAGTAACGTAGGTTACATCAACAACGAAGGTGAGTTTATTCCAGTAGCCCTAACAAACGGCCAGCGCGACACCCTATACGGAGATGGCAGCAGAGTTGGTATCAACCCAATCGCTCGTTTCCCAGGACAAGGTCTATTTGTATTCGGACAGAAGACATTACAGCCATTCTCTAGCGCACTTGATCGTGTAAACGTTGCTCGACTAATTGCTTACTTACGTGAGCGTTTTGACCCGCTAGCTCGTCCGTTCATCTTTGAACCAAATGATAAGATTACTCGTGCAAATGCTAAACAAGTATTTGACGGTTTCTTAAGCGAGTTAATGTCTAAGAGAGCATTATACGACTTTATCGTTGTTTGCGACGAAACAAACAACACCCCTGCCAGAATTGACAGAAACGAATTGTGGATCGACGTAGCCATTGAGCCAGTTAAGGCTGCTGAATTCATCTACATTCCTATCCGTGTAGTCAATACCGGCGAGTTATCAGCATGATAAATAATACAGCCGAAGGAGAATACACATGGCAGATTTAAATCAATATGGGGTCCCAACAACAGGTACTAACTCAATGGTTATGCCTAAACTCCAATATAGATTCAGGGTTAATATGTATAACTTCGGTCGTGACAATGGTACAACCATTGCGCTAACTCAAAACGTAGTTAGCGTTACACGACCAAGTTTAACACATGATGAAATTACATTGGATGCTTACAATAGCCGAGCATACTTAGCTGCCAAGCATACTTGGGAACCAATCACTCTTACACTAAGAGATGATATCAACAACACAGTTACCAAGCACATCACAAGTCAACTACAGAAGCAACTAAACCACGGTTTACAAAGTGCTCCTGTCGCCGGCCGTGACTACAAGTTTGGTCTAGTCATTGAACAACTAGACGGCAGTCAACCTGGTGTTGTATTAGAATCATGGAGCTTAAATGGTTGCTTCATCCAGAACGTAAACTATGGTGAAAACAACTATGCTACTAGCGACGTGATGACAATTACACTTCAGATTCGTTATGACGGTGCTGATATTCATAGTCAGGAAGTAACATCCGCTACTGAAATCGGTGGCCTAACAACTGGCGTTCTAGCTATTGGATCTGGTGGCAGCGCACTAGGCTAATAAAACATGGCGGCACTTACAGACGCTATGAAATGGTATAACTTAGGCGGGCTCAAAGCAGCCCGCGCTAAGTATCATTTTAAAGTAGAATTTTTCAGCAGCAAGTATACAGAGCAGCTAGGTGGTGCAAACAGACCTGCACGATTAATTTTTGATACTGTAAGAACTGTCGAACTTCCTAAGTATAGCATCGAAACAGAAGTAGCAAACGCTTATAATGTAAGACAACTGGTTCCCACTAAAATAGTCTTCGAACCGATTAGTATTTCATTTAATGACACGTTAGACAATAGATTTCAACAGTTTATTGCTACATACATGAATATTATTAGTGGGTCACTTAGCCAACAGACAAAAAGCGTAAGAAAAGAATACGACAATTTCGGTTTAAAACTATTAGAAACAGATGCTGACTGTCCTATAGACAAAATAGAAATTACAAGGTTCTATGGTGCAGATCAAGACAGAAACGAATTATTAAACAAAAGTAAAGTAACACTTTGGCGACCTAAAATAGTAGACGTGCAGCACGACACACTTGATTATAGTGCAAGCGAAGCTATCACATGGCAAATAAGTCTTAGATATGAAAGCGTAACTTACGAAGAAGATAAAACACCTGCACCCGGAACAGGTGATAGTGTTCAGACTCCCCCAATCATTGCGCCTGGATCTCCTGCACAGCCTACAACAGCAGGTTCTTATACTGTTGTTCCTGGCGATCAATTAGGATTCATAGCCCAAAGTAATGGAAATACAGTCAGGGATATACTAAACGTTAATAAAGGTCTTGATGTGAATAGTCCGTTAAGGCCAGGCCAGGTAATCAACTTGCCGCCGGCCGGCATACCTGGAAAAAATTCAGTATGGCAAAAGTATCCTGGCGGAGCACTGGGTAGCAAAAATATACCATAAATAATATTATGGAAATAGCAAAATACGACATAGTTTATGGCAAGTTGCTAAAGATTGGCATAGAAATAGACAAGGCCAAAATTTTAGCAAAAGTTCTATTAGAGATCAATGAAAAGGTCAACCTCAGCTTGGAAAATCTTCTTGCTAATATAGATCAAACGGGCATGCGATTTGACAACGAAGTTTACGAGCAGTTAAATCTTGCAAGAACTAACAGCAGTCAAATCGGTTATTTAGACAGAACAAATATTCCATCTTCGATACAACAGCAGGTGGTCTAATGGCCAATAATTACACACAAGGATTCTTTACACCTATGAATCCTCAAAAGTATATAGGTAGCAATAGTCCTAAATATCGCAGTGGTTGGGAATTAACTGTTATGCGCTTCTGCGACACACACCCGGCGGTAATAGGCTGGGCCAGTGAAAGTTTACGTATACCTTATCGTAATCCTTTTACAGGCAAAGATACTACATACTATCCTGACTTTTTAATCACTTATCAAGATAAAAACGGTAATAAGATTAGCGAAGTAATTGAAGTTAAACCTCGCAATCAAGCGGTTTTGGAACTGGCCAGATCGCAACAAGAAAAAGCAGCAGTAGTATTAAACATGGCCAAATGGGAAGCCTGCAGGGCATGGTGTCAACGACACGGCCTTAGGTTTAGAATACTAACTGAAGAAGATATATACAATAACTGGCAACCGAGATCCAAGCCAAAACAAAAGCGAGCAAGAAAATGACCAAACGTCTAGAAGATTTTTTTAATGTAGATTCTGCAGAACCTGATCGTAGTGAAAGTGCAGCTGAAGACCAACAGCTATTACCTGTGGCAGATGTTGTACCTATGCCGGATGCATTGACAAAAATCAAGGATCAACTAAGCGTAGCCAACAAGATCGATGAAGCACTGCCTCAAGTTAGGGGCTTAGAAACAGAAGATAGAGACCTAGACGATTACGCAAATAAGGCCATGGACACATTCGAAAAACTTATGGATCTTGGGTTTAACGTAGATGACAGAAACGCTGGCAAAATCTTTGAAGTAGCCAGCACAATGATGAGCAATGCTATTACTGCCAAAACTACCAAGCTAGATAAGAAGTTAAAAATGGTAGAATTGCAGTTAAAACTTGCTAGACTACAGAAAGATTTGGGCAAAGAAGAAGCAGATGATGCCAATAAACCAGGCGAACTCAGCACAGACCGCAATGCCATCCTTAACCTTATAAACCAAAACTTGAAGAAGAAATAATTCAAGATAAATACAACATCGGAGAATAGCATGAAAACTCTAAGAGAATACATAGAAACACTACAACAGAAACACGATGTTCGTATCAAGCTGGCTTGCGAGTGCAGCGACGAAATGTGCGACCGCATTGAAAAGCATCTAGAAAAATATGACGCTGAAAAAATTAGCCGTCCTAGCAAAACTATATTGATGCGTCGCCCGCTAGATTTCCCTAACATGGAAATGGCAGAAGTCTACATCATCGACTTTACTGCCAATTTACCAGTTAGTCCAGAAATGCTAAAGCAGGAACTGGTACGTCTACTAGCTATCAGCGAATCTGAAATTGTTGTTCGTATGGCCAACGAGCCACGCGAAGTAGAAGCCGAACACGATGAAGAAGGCGAGAAGTTTTTAAAAGAGCCTAAAAAGCTAGTAGCTAAACTAGGCACAGACTATGCAAAAGAAGAAGCACCTGAAGTCAAAGCAGATGAACTATTTGGCAACAAGTATAACAGTGCTTTCTTAAAAGAACTAAAGAAACTTAGCGACGACCGCAAGAAAGAATCAAAAGCACCTAAGATCAAGGATCCTGACGTTCCAATGTCTGTTCCTGAAATCGGTGACAGTGCAGCGACTAATAAAAAGAGTCCTGTAGCAACAAGGAATTAATCATGGATCTAGTAAACCTATTATCTAAACTACAGGCAATCAGCGAAGCTGATGACAAGGCCGACAAAGACTATGACGGTGACGGTAAAATCGAAAGCGGCAAAGATGAATACATGGGCAGCAAAATGAAAGCTGCTGCAAAGTCTAAGGCTAACGAAGATATTGAAAATGTATTACGTGGTCTTTTAGCTATTCAAGAAGGCAGCTTAGAAGAAGCAGCATGTCCGGAGTGTGGTAAAGATCCTTGCACCTGCGACGATCACGAACACATCGACGAGTGCGGTATGGACATGAGCCCACTAACATCAATGGCCGATGCTAACGGTATGCCAGCTGGCACCATTGATGTTCAGCAGCCGACTAGTCCAGCAATAAATGTTGCAACAGATTACGATGACGCAACAGATTCATATCCTGGCGAAGAAAATGGTCCAGCTGAAGAAAAGCCTAAGTTCACTCTAAGCATACAAAACGGCGACAGCAATCTAAGCATGACAACAGATGTTCCTGACGAAATTATTCACGTTATGAAACTAGCTGGCGTTCAAGGCAAAGTTGAAGTTAAAAAAGCCGAACCTAAGCAAGATGGCGAGAAAGAAGTAGAAGAAGCATGGGGCAATACTCCTGCTGCTACTAATGAAAAAGAACCACGTGCTTACGGCGACATTCGTGATTGGGGTATGAAAGGCACAGGCAAAGGCAAGCCAGGTTATGGTGATCGCCGCGCTCCGGGTCAAGGTGACAACCCAATGAGCGAAAGTGCTATGATTGCTGAATACAAACAATTTAAAGCAGGCAAATGAGCGGTACCCCGGTTCTTGTAAAGCAGCCTTATAAAAAAGAAAGATACACAGATGTTCAGATAGCAGAGATTGTAAAATCTGCTACTGACCCTGTGTATTTTATTCAAGAATACATGTGGGTGCAACACCCTACAAAAGGTCGTGTACGATTCCAACTATACGATTATCAGGTTGAACTAATTAAATGCTACCACGAAAATCGCTACAGCATTAACATGCTGGGTCGACAGATGGGCAAGTCAACTTGTGCTGCTGGCTATCTCTTGTGGTACGCCATGTTTGTTCCGGACAGCACGATTCTTATTGCTGCTCACAAATACACAGGTTCTCAGGAAATCATGCAACGTGTTCGTTTCATGTATGAGAACTTGCCCGAATGGATCAAAGCAGGTGCTACTAGCTATAACAAAGGTAGTATTGACTTTGATAACGGATCACGTATTGTCAGCGCAACAACTACTGAAAACACTGGTCGTGGTATGTCTATCACGCTAGTATACTTAGACGAGTTCGCTTTCGTCCCGCCTCGCATTGCAAAAGAATTCTGGACAGCGTTAAGTCCTACACTAGCTACTGGTGGTAAGTGTATTATTACCAGCACTCCTAACCAAGACAATGACCAGTTTGCTCAGATCTGGAACGAAGCCAACAAAAGAGTTGATGCATACGGTAATGAGCAAAAAGTTGGTAAGAATGGTTTTGCTAGCATCAAATATATCTGGAGCGATCACCCCGACAGAGATAATGAATGGGGCGAAACAGAAAAAAGTAAAATCGGCGAAGAGCGTTTCCTGCGTGAACATGAATGTATATTCATTACAGCAGATGAAACACTAGTTAGCAGTATGATGTTAACTGGTTTAAAGTATTCAGAGCCAATCAGTCGAGTCGGACAATTAAGAGTCTATACTCCTATTGAAAAAGATTACACTTATGTTGTTGGGTGGGATCCTAGTCTAGGTACAGGTAGCGATCCTGCTGCTATTCAAATTTTTAGATTACCAGACTTGGTCCAGGTAGCAGAGTGGCAACATAATAAAACAGACGTTAGAGGACAACTCAGGGTATTGGTTGCTATTTTAGATCATCTTAAAGAATCAGGAATAGATAATGACCATTTGTATTGGAGTGTAGAAAACAACACTCTAGGCGAAGCTGCTCTTGTTGCTATTACAGAATACGGCGAAGAAAGGATTGCAGGATACTTTCTAAGCGAACCCGGCGGCAAGAGACGTGGATTTAACACTACAAATAAGAGCAAATTAGCTGCCTGCACTAAACTCAAATACTATATAGAATCCAATAAGATGCAGCCAAAAAGCAAGAATTTAATACAGGAATTAAAGACGTTTGTGGCGCACGGTGCTAGTTTTGCAGCTAAAGAAGGCGAAACAGATGATTTAGTTATGGCTACGTTACTAGTAGTTAGACTAGTAGAACATTTGATGAAATACGACGAGAAAACTTACAATACTCTAGTAGAACGTAATAGCGTTGATTTTGTGGCTCCTATGCCAATCGGAATTATTTGATTATATTACACTAAACGACTAAATATACATATGGCAATTGATTTTGATACAGTAGCAGACAGAATCTTTGACCAACTTAAAGGTTTTGGTCACAGTATTACTGTTTTTGATGAAAAAGGCAAGCAAACAGCAAATGCCAAAAAAGGCCGCTATTTTTACAGCACAGATGAAAAATTTACTGTAGAAATTAATGAAGATGACAATGTCATCAAAATTAAATACGGCGAAAATACAGATGCTACTCGAATGAAGAAATTGCAAGATACCATACGCAATGGTATTGCTAAAAAATTTATACTAGGAGTTGACCTTAGACCCTACACGGGCAAGGATATCGAACCAAAGGATGTGGACAATATGGTAAAAGTTCAAGAAAGTTTAACACCTGCTGCTGGGTCAATGAAGACCAGTTATCAACAAACAGATGGTGCCAAACTAATTATAAGACACAGCAAGCCTGTTAATGAAGAAGTTCGCGGCAGTCGTAGCCGTAACATCAAGGCATTGTTTGTAGAAAACGCTCAGGGAGAACGTTTCCGTTATCCGCACCTTCACCTGGCTGGTGCAAGAACTATGGTTCAACACGTCAGCGAAGGTGGCACACCCTATGACGAAATCGGTCAGAAAATTATCAGTCTGAGCGAAGAACGTAATCAACTACTACAAGTTGCTCGTTATATCAAATCAAATGGTTTACAAGAACAGGCCAACGATGTTCAATTCGCGGTCGGACAAAGATTGGGCGAGATCAAAGGTCTACTAGGACGCTACAATCCTAAACAGCTAATGAGTGATATTCACGAGCAAGATGAGACAAATCTGGAAGCACTACAGGAAAAACTAACCAAAAACGTATTTGACGAAAGCATTGGCTCACTACTACCAAAACTAAACGGATACCTAAAAGAATACCAGGCAAAACTACAGGCAACCGAAGCATTTGAACAACTAAAACAACAAGTAGAAGAAGCAACATCAATTCCTGTAAGTGCTATCCCAGATCTAGATTTTACCAGCATGGTTGTTTACGAAAGCCCAACTGTAAACACAACCGAGCTAATCAACATGGTATTACCAGTTTTAGAAGACCAAAAGGTCAAAGAAACATTAAGCCAAGTCAAGGCACATGTAAGCGAAGGTCGTTTGGACCCAATGGCTGTAGAGAATCTAACTCGCAGCATTATTGGTAAATGCAGCCAACAGGCAGTAGCAGAAGACAGTCGCTTTGAAATTGGTTCCATGTTTGAATCAGCATTGAAGCGATTCTCAATTGAAGAAATTTTGAAATAAGAGTATAAATACTTTCAAGAGCAGTTCATCCATTTGGTAAAACTGCTCTTGACGTAATGTGCTTTAGCGCATTACAATACGTTCATGAGACAGGTGTTTCATGATCCAGGCACAAACTAGGTACACCCTGGCATATATTTAGGAGAAAAACTATGGCAACATTAGCAGAAATTCGTGCTCGACTACTTGAGCAAGAAAACAAAATGAGCGGTAACAAGACCGCTACCAGCGACAACGCAATCTTTCCGTTCTGGAATATTCCCGAAAACTCAACAGCAGTTCTACGTTTCCTACCTGACGGAGATGACACTAATACTTTCCCATGGCGCGAACGCCAAATGATTCGTTTGGAATTTGCCGGCGTTAAAGGCGGTGACGAAAGCAAGCGAGTTACAGTAACTGTTCCTTGTATGGAAATGTGGAAAGAAACCTGTCCTATCCACGCAGAGATTCGTCCTTGGTTCAAGGATAAGAGTCTAGAAGATCTAGGTCGCAAATACTGGAAAAAGAAAAGCTACATTTTCCAAGGCTTTGTTGTTAACAGCAGCCTACAGGAAGACAGCGTTCCTGAAAACCCAATCCGTCGTCTAATCATCAACCCAAGCATCTTTAACATTGTTAAGGGCGCACTGATGGATCCAGACATGGAAAGCCTGTTCACTGATTTTGAGAACGGCACAGACTTCCGTCTAACCAAAACAACCAAAGGCCAATACGCCGACTATTCTACCAGTAGCTTTGCTCGTAAAGAGCGCGGCCTAACTGAAGTTGAACTACAGGCTATTGCCACGCATGGCTTGTTCAATCTAAATGACTTCATGCCTAAGAAGCCCTCTAAAGAAGAAGTTGACATCATTTATGATATGTTCAAAGCCAGCGTAGACGGCGAACTATATGATCCACAACGTTGGGGTCAATACTTCCGTCCTGCAGGTGTAAGCATTGGCAATGTCGGTGCTAGTTCTAACGCCAGCAGCGATGACGAAGACTCTCCTGCCCCACGTGCAGCCGCTCCTGCTAAGCCAGCAGTTGTAGCTAAACCTGCTGTGGTTGCTAGCGAAGACGACGATCCTCCATTCGAAGCAGACAACACTCCTGCGCCCGAAGGCAAAAAGAATGTCAATGACATTCTTGCGATGATCCGTAATCGTCAGCAAAAGTAATAACAAGGGCTTCGGCCCTTGTTTAACTGATGCTTAAAAAACGTTTATTATCTAGGAGCAGAGAGTATCCTATGACATTACCAGACGAACGATATAGAAGTTTGGTGCAGACTAAAAAGTTTCTTATGGAACTCATGAGTCCCCACATGACTCCCAGAGTTCCTAAGGATGTTAGGAGGCAAGCTAGTTGGCTTCTACGCCACTGGCCTGATGACTATCATTTAGAGCTAATGACTAGGGAAATGCCCGATCATTTTGCCAAACAGATAGAGCCCTTGACAAGAATGATTATGGTCTACGACGAAGAACAAAAGGAAAAAACAAATGACAAAACCATTTGATGTAAGTAAATTTAGAAAAGAAATCACTAAGAGCATTGACGGTCTTAGTATCGGTTTCAATGATCCTACAGATTGGATCTCGACGGGTAACTACACACTGAACTATTTGATCAGCGGCGACTTCTTCAAAGGCGTGCCAATGGGCAAGGTTACTGTGTTTGCCGGTGAATCAGGCGCAGGTAAGAGTTATATCTGTTCAGGTAACCTAGTTCGTCACGCCCAAGAGCAAGGCATTTATGTTGTCCTAATCGACAGCGAAAACGCTCTTGATGAAGCATGGTTACATGCACTCGGTGTAGATACCAACGAAGACAAGCTGCTGAAACTTAACATGGCTATGATTGATGACGTAGCTAAGACTATTACTAAGTTTGTAGCAGACTACAAAGCATTACCCGAAGACCAGCGTCCTAAGGTTTTGTTTGTCGTAGACAGTCTTGGTATGCTATTGACACCAACCGATGTTAATCAGTTTGAAGCAGGCGATTTGAAAGGCGACATGGGTCGTAAGCCCAAAGCACTAACAGCACTAGTTCGTAACTGCGTAAATATGTTTGGTAGTTTAAACATCGGTCTAGTTGCCACTAACCATACCTATGCTAGCCAAGACATGTTTGATCCTGATGACAAGATCAGCGGAGGTCAGGGCTTTATCTATGCTTCTTCTATCGTTGTAGCTATGCGTAAGTTAAAGCTAAAAGAAGATGAAGACGGTAATAAGACTACCGAAGTTAACGGTATTCGAGCTGCTTGTAAAGTTATGAAAACACGCTATGCTAAACCTTTCGAGAGTGTGCAGGTCAAGATTCCTTATGCAACAGGCATGAGTCCTTACAGTGGTCTATTTGACATGCTGGAAGAAAAAGGCAGTCTCAAGCGTGAAGGCAACAGCTATCTTTACACAACTAAAGATGGTGAGATTCTCAAGGCAATGCGTAAAGGCTGGACCAATGAACTATTGGATAAAGTCATGGCAGATATCATGCTCAGAGATTTGACTAAAGAAGTAAATACAGCGACTGGAACCGATGGAGAATAAGAGAACCATGTTGCATGAAGATGAAGTAAATCTTATTGTAGATGTCTGGACAAGTGTAAAGACCTACATTGACAAAAAAGAACGTTATGACGCTGCTAGTGCTCTACTGCGTAGCCTAGAAAATCACTATGACATGGATAGTGTTAGTGAAGAACTATTAGGTAACGATAATGTTCTTGATACCGTAATTGCCGACCTTTATGGCACTTCCGATTTTGATGACGAAGATGACTACGAAGAAGACAATTACGATTCTGACTATGATGACGAATGAGTGATTGGTACAGAAGAGTGTCGGATGACGTTTCGGCGTTACCCGACGCTATCGCCTATTACGAATCTGAATTGTCTGGGGCTAGGTTAGAAACTAGCCTTAAAGGCAATTTAGAAATGAACTCTAGGCTCATGCCCGGAATAGTTGAACACAGATTCAATCAGCTTCAGGAAATCGAAGCTATTCTTGAATATCTAAACATTCAGCTAAGACGTAAGCGTAGCGAAGTCTTTAAGAAATTCATTGAAAACTACAATCGTGCATTAAGCAGTCGCGATGCTGAAAAGTATGTAGACGGTGATTCAGAAGTGTATCAGTGGCAGCTATTAGTTAACGAATTTGCAATGGTTCGTAACAAATACCTTGGCTTAATGAAGGCTATTGACGCTAAACAGTTTCAAATTAATAATATTACGAAACTGCGAGTAGCAGGCATGGAAGACACTACTTTGGGCTAATTTCTTGTCTTTTGATAATTTTACCTATAGTGACAGTAAAACCCTAGTCGATGATAAATAATAGTATAGACCTTTAAGGAGAAATATATGTTCAAAATAATCAAAAAACAAGTTAGACCAAATACATCGGTAGATTTTTATACCGTTACAGACACCGAGCTAAGAGCATGGTTGGCAACAAACTATTTCCAAACCGGTAAAATGTTGCCTCCTACTAGCGTTGTTTCTGAAGATGGTTTAGAGCAGTCTACAACTGTATTCTTTGAATCAGAAGAAGTTGCTCGTGAGTGGAAATATCACCCATATGTAGTTGAAAAACTACACACACCACAAGAAGCATATTGCGCTGCAAACGGTATCGAATTATTGCCAACTATCACCGTTGGTGAAGTAGGCGAAGTATAATTCTTTAATCTAATATTGTTTTTTTTGAACGATTGACTGGGACTAAAAACCCCAGTCAATTTCCATTTGTGTATTGATTTTGTACGATTAGATATCTACAGTGCCTTTGTAATCGTCATATCCATGTTTTCTAAGTTGTTCAACTCTGTGCTTTTGATCTAAGGAAAACAATCTCACTAATAGATTATAGGGTGCAAGTGGTCTATTTGCATCAAACAACGGTAGTCCAGAAGGCTTTCCTGCAGGAATTATTAACTCATCGTAGCAATTATATCTACTCAATAAGGTGCTGTGTTTGCACATAATTTTATATCGTATGTTATGTGCAGACTCTTTATTTAAAGACCAGAATTTATAGTATCCTT
>JACCEE011870101.1_pt1 | contig 35777 bp, 28 predicted proteins | sample 7449931 | NCBI WGS metagenome assembly JACCEE01 (sample SAMN15323457, study PRJNA562643) | freshwater metagenome | isolation source: river surface water | place: USA:Blue River Watershed | collected 2017-08-19 | reverse complement strand
ATTCGGGAGCAACAAGTATCAGCGATAATCTTGGTATTTGTACAATATTGGATGATGCTGTCAACGATGCCGTTACTGTTTCAATCAATGATGTAACCGTTAACGAAACCGACGGAAATGCAATCTTTACGGTAACCTTGAATGGTAATATTCAAGATGCTTTGACCGTTGATTATGCAACCAGCGATGTTACAGCCTTAGCCGGCAGCGATTATACTGCAATGAGTGGTACATTAACATTCCCAGCAGGAAGTATAACCGGAACAACCCGAACCATAACAGTTCCAATTATCGACAATTCATTTGCCGAACCCACCGAGACCTTCAATGTCAACCTCAGTAATTTGGTTTGTGCAGATCCCGTTGCAATCAGCGATAATCTTGGTATTGGAACAATCACCGACGATGCTGCAAGCGATGGCGTAAGTGTTGCAATTGATGATGTTACCGTTAGTGAAACTGCAGGCAATGCCGTATTTACCGTAACTTTAACCGGCAATATTCAAGATGCCATGACGGTCGATTTTGCAACCAGCGATGTTACTGCCTTGGCTGGAAGTGATTACACCGCAATGAGTGGTACATTGACCTTCCCTGCCGGTAGTTTAAGTGGAGCTATCCAAACAATTACGGTTCCAATAATCGATAATACAATTACCGAACCAACCGAAACCTTCAATGTCAATTTGAGTAACATTGTTTGTACCGGTTCAGCTACAATCAGCGATAATCTTGGTTTAGGAACCATTACCGATGATGCTGTTGATGCCGTTGGAGTTTCAATCAATGATGTTACCGTAAGCGAAACCGACGGAACAGCTGTCTTTACCGTAACCTTAACCGGAAACATTCAAGATGATTTAACCGTTGATTTTGCCACGAGTGATGTTACCGCCAAAGCCGGTAGTGACTACACAGCAACAAGTGGCACATTGACATTCCCTGCCGGTAGTGCAAATGGAGCAACACAATCAATTACAGTACCGATATTGAATGATGATAAAACGGAACCCACCGAAACCTATACCGTTACTCTTAGTAATTTGGTAAATTCAGGAACAGCTTCATTTATCGATGCTGTCGGTTTGGGAACGATAACCGACGATGCAGCCAACGATGCTGTGAGTGTTAGCATTAACGATATGTCGGTTAGTGAAACAGCAGGTACTGCAATATTTACCGTCACCTTAACCGGAAATATCCAAGATGCAATGACGGTTAATTACACCACAACTGATGTAACAGCTATCACCGGAAACGATTATACCGTAAATAATGGAACAATAACTTTCCCGGCCGGTAGTTTGAGCGGTGCAACACAAACCATTGTTGTAAATATTCTTGATGATGCAAGTGCAGAATCAACCGAAACTTACGATGTCAATTTGAGTAACATCCAATGTACAGGTTCTGCTACAATCATTGATAATCTTGGATTAGGAACCATTACCGATAATGATGTTGCAGGCATTACAATTAACGATAAAACAGTATCGGAAACTGCAGGATCTGCAATCTTTACCGTAACCTTAACCGGTAATATTCAAGATAATTTGTCGGTAGATTTTGCAACAAGCGATGTTACCGCAAATGCCGGAAGCGATTATACAGCAACCAGCGGTACACTTACCTTTGCAGCCGGTTCTGTTAGTGGTGAAACAAAAACCATCACCGTACCAATTATCGATAATAATGTTACCGAACCCACCGAAACATTCGATGTAAATCTTACCAATTTGGTTGGTACCGGAACAGTTTCAATTAACGATAATCTTGGTTTGGGAACCATTACAGACGATGCTGCCAACGATGCTGTCAGCGTAGCAATAAACGATATCGTTGTTGACGAATCGGTCGGAACAGCAGTATTAACCGTAACCTTAAACGGTAATATCCAAGATGCCATGACCGTTGATTTTGCAACAAGCGATGGTACAGCTTTGACCATTAGTGATTATACAGCAACAACAGGTACAGTAACCTTCCCGGCCGGAAGTATTAGTGGAGCAACCGAATCGATATCAATACCAATTGTCGATAATAATATTGTAGAACCAACTGAAACCTTCGATGTTACAATCAGCAATATCGCTTGTACCGGTTCTGCAACAATCAGCGACAATATGGGTACCGTTTCAATAACCGATAACGATGCTGCAAGTGTTGCTATTGATGATGTATCGGTGAGTGAAACTGCCGGAACAGCAGTCTTTACTGTTACCTTAAGTGGTAATATTCAAGATGCCATGACGGTAGATTTTGCAACGAGTGATGTTACCGCCAAAGCCGGAACCGATTACACATCAACCATGGGAATATTAACATTTAATGCAGGTTCGTTAGATGGTGCAACACAAACCATCACCGTACCAATTATCGATAACAATGTTACCGAACCCACCGAAACATTCGATGTCAATTTAAGTAACCTTGTCAGTACCGGATCGGCTACCATTAGCGATAATCTTGGTGTTGGTACCATTACCGATGATTTGGTAAATGATGCAGTAAGCGTTGCTGTTAATGATGTCGAAGTTCATGAAAATGATGGAAATGTCATCTTCTCGGTAATATTAAATGGTAATATCCAAGATGCGTTAACGGTTGATTATGTGACCAGTAATGGTACTGCCAAAGCAATTAGCGACTTTACTCAGAGTACAGGAACTGTTACTTTCCCCGCCGGAAGTACCAGTGGAACGTTGATGAATATTTCGGTACCATTGGTTAATAATACGATTGCCGAACCTACTGAAACATTCGATCTTAACTTAAGTAATGTTGTCAACTCCGGTAATGCTACCATCAGCGATAACCTTGGTGTAGGAACCATTCTTGATGATGATAAAGTCAGTCTTACAATCGATGATGTAACCGTAAACGAAACTGGAGCTATTGCATTATTCTCGGTAACACTAAATGGTGATATCCAAGATGCTTTAAGTTTCAATTTTGAAACGAAAGACGAAACAGCAATAGGTGGCGACGATTATATACCAACATCAGGAACACTTACCTTTGCTGCAGGTTCTTTGAATGGAACTAAAAAAAGCATTTCGGTATCAATCATTGATGACGAATATAGTGAACCAGCCGAAACCTTCGATGTTATTTTAAGCAAGATTGTTAGTACAGCTCAGGCTTCATTTAGCGATAGTTTAGGATTAGGAATCATTAATGATGCAGGAAATGATGCAGCAACAATAGCAATCGATAGTATAGAGGTGAACGAAGCTGATTTATTGGCAAGCTTTACCGTTACACTTACCGGAAATATCCAAGATGCTGCAACGTTTAATTACTCTACCAGCGATGGAACTGCCAAAGCAATTGATGATTATACTGCGAAATCAGGAACATTAACATTTGCAGCAGGAAGCAAAAATGGTAGTATAAAAATCGACATCCCAATTACGAATGATGAAATATCGGAACCAAATGAAAAATTCCTTGTCAATTTAAGTAATTTGGTAAAAACCGGCGATGTATCATTTAGTAACAATGTTGGTGAATGTACCATTATCGATGACGAAAGTATTACTATCAATTTGAAAGTTGCAAATGTAACCGAAACCAATGCAACACAAACACAAAACTTCGTTGCAGAAATGACCGGAACAGCGCAACAAGATGTTGTATTAGCCTTCACAACAACTGATGGCACTGCAACATCGGTTTCAGATTATGTTGCTCAAAACAAGACACCAATTACCATTAAAGCTGGTGAAACAAGTGTTGATATTCCTGTCGAAATTTTGGGTGATTTGATCAGTGAATCAAAAGAAACATTTATTGGTAAGATTACAATTACCAACGATAACGGACAACCTGTAAAACTTGGAATCGATCATGTTACCGATACCATTTTGGATGACGATATCGCCGATATGGAAATCACCAAAGCTGTTTCATTAACGACAGTTTCTGCCGGCAAAACCATAACATATACCATTACAGTCACCAACAAGGGTACCAATATAGCCCAAGAAGTGGAAGTAGAAGATGTGTTACCTGCAGAGTTGGTATTGGTAAGTGCTTCAGCAACCGTGGGAACATGGACAGCACCGAAGTGGAGTATAGGCGCTATGGATATGGGCGATACCGAAACATTGACCATCGTTGCTCGTGTAAAAACTGATGTTGCAAATAACACAAGTATCAGTAATACAGCCGAAGTCAGCAGCGATACCTACGATCCTGTACTCGCAAACAATACGTCAACCATTTCAACCAATGTGTTAGCAGAAAGCGATATGGCTATCCTTAAAACACTTCAAACATCGAAATTGATTATGGGACAAGCTATTCAATATCAAATTCATGTTAAGAATAACGGACCAAGCGATGCCTTTACCGTAAATGTCGTAGATAATCCGCCAGGAGTCAATAGTGTTGAGTATTCTACCGACAATGGTTTAACTTGGAAATCGTGGACAAGTCCTTATAACATTGGAACAATTCTCAGTGGAGACAGTGTAGACTTCTTAATGAAAGGATTGATAAATTTAGGACAATGTAATGAATTTGTTAATGCAGCAACTGTAAGTAGTCAAAATTTCGATCCTGACATATCGAACAATACATCAACAATATCCGCTACAGCCGAAGACCATACTGCACCAACAATTACTTGTGCAACGGCGGTCAATACCGTTGCCGATGATAATATGTGTACAGCTTCGGGTGTAGCACTTGAATTGCCGGTTATCAGTGATAACTGCTCTTTAAATGCACCAACAAACGATGCTCCAAGCGAATTTCCAATAGGCGAAACCATTGTAAAATGGACTGTTACCGATGGAGCTGGAAATGCTGCTTCATGTAATCAAACGGTTACTGTAATTGATGATCAAATACCTACTATTAACTGTCCTGCTCCGGTTATCGTTGCTGTTGACGATGGTTCTTATTCTACAAAAGGAATTGAATTAGGAACTCCCGTAACAACCGATAACTGTACCATAGCCAGTGTTACAAATAATGCTCCTGCGGTATTCCCATTAGGGAATTCGATAGTAATCTGGACCGTAACTGATGCATCGGGTAATTCAAAATCTTGTGAACAGTCAGTTGTCGGACCCAAGAAGATTTTCATACCAACAGGCTTCTCGCCCAATGGCGATGGCGTAAACGACTATTTTGTGATAACAGATATACAACTATATCCGAACAATCATTTCTGGGTTTACAATCGTTGGGGAAATCTTATCTACGATAAAAAGACATACGACAATTCGTGGGATGGAAAATTAAACGTCAACGGACTTGTGTATGGCGACGAACTACCGGAAGGAACATACTTCTATATTCTTGATTTGGGAAATAGTACACCAAATTATCAAGGTTATATAATTATTAAAAGATAAAAATTCAGCATATGAAAAGGATAATATTTATATCGGTTGTGCTTTTTGCAGGAATGATTCATTCTGTAAACTGCTATTCGCAACACGACCCCATGTTCACTAACTATATGTGGAATGAGATGTTTATTAATCCGGCATATGCTGGAAGCAGAGATGCAGTTTCATTTGTAGCACTCAGTCGTCAGCAATGGGTTGGAATAGATGGGGCACCTTCAACGCAAACCTTATCTGTTCAAGGACCGCTTTTCGAAAACAAAGTAGGTCTTGGATTAGGATTCATGCATGAAAGCATAGGTGTTACAAATGAAACCTCTCTTATGGGAACGTTTGCATATCATATTAATGTCAGCAAAAAAGGACGGTTGGCTTTTGGTCTTTCGGGCGGTGTAATCGCATCGAAAGAACAACTGGCCGATGTGGTTACCGAAACACCCGGCGACGAACAATTTAAAGCCAACTCTCCTTTATTACTGATGCCCAATGCCGGATACGGAATGTATTATTACACTAAACGATTCTATGCCGGTGTTTCAATACCTCGATTGATGTATAATGATGTTACTCCCGGAACGTGGGATGTCAAAAACTCATTTAAAACCAAAGACATTCACTATAACTTAATTTCGGGTTATGTCTTTAACTTAAAACGAGGCATTTTATTAAAACCGACTATCATGTGTCGCACTGCATATGCAGCTCCGCTCGAAGTATCAACAAGTGTCAATGTGTTCATAAAGAACTATGCATGGGTTGGTGTAGCTTACCGGTCAAGCGATGCGATATCGGCACTACTTACTTTGCAAATTACTCCAAACCTTCGGTTGGGATACTCTTTCGATTATACGACATCCAAATTAGGGAAATACAATTCCGGAACTCATGAAATCAGTATCGGATACGATTACCCGCTTGGAAAAACAAGAACTGCTTCACCACGTTTATTTTAATCTTATGTGTTATGAAAAAGTATGTTAAAATATTGATGATGTTATTTGCTTTAACGATTTCAGTTCAAATCTTTGCACAAGATCTAACATTGAAACAAGCAAATAAGTTTTTCCGCAAAATTGCGTATAACAAGGCAGTTCCGTTATATCAAAGAGTGCTCGAAATCGATTCGACAAATGCCGTAGCGTTGCACAACATCGCAGAATGTTATCGCAAAATGAACGACACCAAAAATGCCGAAAAGTATTTTGCCAAAGTAGTGGAACTTCCCGATGCGCAATCTATCGAAAAGTATTATTACGGTATGGCTCTTATCGGTAACGATAAATATACCGAAGGACAACGATGGATTCGATTTTATAAAACAACAGCATCGGCCGAAAATCAGCCCGATTTGGTACTCACGCCCAAAGAACGGTATAAATACTTTTTACACGATACTGCTTGTGTTTATACCCTAAGCAACTATTCTCTCATAAATAGCGATCATAGCGATTTTGGAGCCGTGTATTATCAAAAAGGAGTTCTTTTTTCATCGAACAGATATATTCTCGATGAGATGAGCAATAATCATGGATGGACGGGTTATGATTTTTATAAAGTCTTTCGTTACGATAGTCTTGACGACCATAAAGCCGTAAAATTTAGTAACGATGTTCAAACACGTTTAAACAACGGACCGGTATCGTTCGATAAAAAGAACGGATTACTGTACGTTACCTGCAATAATATCGAAAAGAATAAAGCCATACGTGCTGCCGACGATCAAATCAAGCTTCAAATATATATCTATAAATATAATGAAGCGAAACAAGAGTGGATGGATGAAATGCCTTTTGAAAACAACAATAAGGAATTTAATGTTGCACATCCCGCGATATCGCCCGATGGTTCCATTATGGTTTTTTCTTCCGATATGCCCGGTGGCTACGGAGGTATGGATTTGTATATCTGCAAAAAGAGAGGCGACAATTGGGGTGTGCCAATGAATTTGGGGCTTCGGGTCAATACCAAGGAAAACGAATTGTTCCCATTTATTGGTACCGATAATTTGTTAATATTTGCTTCGAAAGGTGCAGATTCATATGGCGGACTCGACTTGTATTATACCTATTTGAATGACGTAAAACCCGGCTTGGTTGAACATTTCTTGGCTCCGATTAATTCGCGTTTCGATGATTTTAGTATGGTTTTGAGTGATGATTTGAAGTCGGGTATGTTTTCATCGAACAGAACCGGCGGAATGGGCGACGATGATGTGTATTCCATAAAAATTCAGAACAATGCAAAACCGCTTAACTTCGATTTGGCCTTATTTGGTAATATTAAAGATAAAGAAACCAATAAACCAATTGATAGTGTAAAGGTTGTGTTCAAGAATAAAAAAGACATCAACGATAGTATTTATTCCAATAAAAACGGGGCGTTCAAACAAATGGTTGCTGCAACGCTTTACGATACCTTGTCTTGTACAATCAGTCTCGAAAAATTGGGATACCGTAAAGTTGTTCTCAACTTCAATTACTATGTTCAAGATACAACGGCTGTTAATTTGAACAAATACTTCGATTTGAAAATGGTGAAATATGCATTTAACCTAGCATTAACAGGCGATGTAAGAGACAAAAAAACACTTGAACATCTGAGCGGTGTCAGCGTTACCATTACCGACGAAAAGGCAATAACTTACAAGGCTAATACAACCAAAGGAATATTTAACGTTGCAACTCGAAAAGTAAAGGTCGACGACTCCATATCGTACACCATCATGCTTGAAAAAGAAGGCTACCTACGCGATGAATTGAAGTTTAAATATGTCGTAAAAGATACTTTAGTCAACCTCAATAAGTACTTTGGCTTGTTGCTCACTCCAATCGAAATTGTTGAAGCAAAAGACCTTGTGGGTAAAGACTTAATGAAAACATTTTTCATTAATAACATATATTTCGATTTCGATAAATACAACATCAGGCCCGATGCCGCTATCGAACTCAATAAAATTGTCAAAATCATGAATGATTATCCGAAAATGATCATTTCTCTTTCATCTCATACCGACTGTATGGGAACATATGCCTATAATATGCGTTTGTCCGATAATCGTGCAAAATCGACTATGGCATACCTCATCTCAAAAGGAATAAATAAAAACCGATTATCGTGTAAAGGATATGGCGAAACACGATTGGTTAATGAATGTGAGTGCGAAGGTAAAAAGGTAGTTCCCTGCACACCGGCTATGCATCAATTAAATCGACGAACCGAATTTATCGTCGTCACTATGTAGCTTTTTTGGGGCAAATCATGATTTCCCCGATTGTGGTTTGCTATTTTGTTTACCTCTCTTTCTCTCTCTGAATGCAATGTCACTTTTCCCCCGTGGCATTGCATTTTTTTGTATACCTAAGATTAGGTATGACAATATACCGTCTCTTTAGTATTTGTTCAAAGAGCTAATAATCTGAAATTTGTATAGTTGTTAAAGACTTCATTTCTCCGATTATATGTTTTTTGGGGTGATGATGAATAATAATTAAAAGGTTAAGAAATGGATTTTACAGAAGAACAAATTCAACGATACAGCAGGCATATATTATTGCAAGAAATTGGGGTAGAAGGACAACAAAAAATACGCGATGCAAAAGTATTGATTATTGGTGCCGGTGGATTAGGATCTCCGGTTGCATTATATCTGGCCGCAGCAGGTGTGGGAACAATTGGAATTGTCGATGCCGATAGTGTTGAATTGAGCAATCTGCAAAGGCAAGTAATTCATTTTACCAACGATGTTTGTAAACAGAAAGTAATTTCAGCAAGCGAAAAAATAAAGCAACTAAATCCCGATGTTCACGTCGATGTTTATACCGAATTATTTTCGACACATAATGCATTTGAACTATTAAAAAACTACGATTTCATTGTTGATGGAACAGATAATTTCCCCACTAAATTTTTAATAAATGATGCAGCAGTATTGGCCGGAAAACCATTTTCTCATGGCGGAATTTTACGTTTCGAGGGACAAACATTTACCTATCTTCCCGGTTCGGCATGTTATAGATGCTTGTTTCATTCGCCTCCTCCGGTAAATACTGTTCCATCGTGTTCGCAAGCTGGAATATTGGGAGCGATAGCCGGTATGCTTGGAACGATTCAGGCTGCTGAAGTACTCAAATATCTGACTGGTGTTGGTAGCTTACTCACAAACCGATTGCTTATGTTTGATGCCAAAAGTATGGAATTCAATACTTTAAAATCAAAACCGAATCCGCATTGTCCGGTTTGTGGAACACATCCAACAATCACTCATTTGTTTCAATATGAACAAAATACCTGTGGTTTTTAAATTATTAATTTTAAAAAATGTTATTTATGGCAGAACAAAAGAAACTATCAATAATAAGCTTTAGCGGCGATTTCGATAAGTTAACCGCTGTTTTTACCTTGGCAACAGGAGCTGCCGCGGTAGGTTATGAAGTCAATCTTTTTTTTACCTTTTGGGGACTCGACGCGTTGAAAATAAAGCAGGGTAGAAGTGCCGTAGGAAAAGGTTTTTTACCCAAAATATTTGGTTTGATGATGGGTGGAATAAAAAATGCACCGGTAAGTCGTTTAAACTTCGCAGGTTTAAGTCCTCGAATATTTCGATTTATGATGCGTAAAAAAAATATTGCAACTCTCGAAGAATTATTTGATGCAGCTCGATTACTCGGTATCAATTTTTATGCTTGCGAAATGGCAATGCATGTTCTGGGACTCGAAAAAGAAGACTTTATTCCCGAAGTGAAGGATGTTATTGGCGTTGCATCATTTTTAAAAATATCAGAAAATGGACAAACCTTATTTATTTAATTATTAAATCGTTAAAATATGGTTATACAAAAATTAGATATCACAAAAGAACATTGCCCAATGACTTTTGTGAAGACGAAAATAGAACTTTCAAAACTCAACAAAGGAGATGTTTTACATGTGTTGGTTGCTGATAATGAGTCTCTGACAAATATACCACGAGCTTCTGTCGAGCAGGGGTATGATGTTATTTCGGTAAGTGAATCAGAAATTCAGGGTATCTCTGTTATTGCTATTCGTAAATAGTGTGTTTACGCAAAACGGAGGTTGTTTTAATGACAACCTCCGTTTTTTTGTTTCAAGTTTTTGAACGATATAATAAATAGAGAGAAAATACTGTTTTATATTTACCATCTGAAAAAACATTGTATATATAAACCGTTTCTTGAAATTATTAAAATGAATATCAAATTCAGACATTTGTTGGCTATAAGTTTTGGACTCATAGTTTTAGCGTTTTTTTACTTTTCCGAAAATCGGAAAAATATGAAAGACTATTCTCAAACATCGGGTCCAATAGTGTATCTCGATAAGCAATTTTTGAAGTTGCCATATACCGATAAAGGTAAATATCGATATATTAGTATAGCCAATTATCCATTTATGTTTGAAATATATGCAAATAAACAAACTGCCAATATCGATAAATTGAGCATTGGAGACAAAATCACTGTGTATTACGAAGAAATCGAAAAGCCCAATAGCGATGGTGTAAATTCATCAGTACATTTTATTACGAGAAACAATGTCGCTATTTTCGAACAAAAAGGAAATGCAACGCTTATTTCTACATGTATTCTTTGTGTTTCTGTTTTAGTTCTTTTGGTCGGTTTTTATTTTTATAAAAAAGGAAAACTGCAATGGTAAATTGTAGATCAAATTTTAAAAATATAACTCTTCGTTTTTTGAAGACATTCATCCTTTTTGTTGGAATTCATTTATGGAGTGGGGCAACTTTGATGGCTCAACCAGATGATAGTCCAATTGATTCAAAATTACGATATTGCAAGTACAATAGTTATACCGATACTTCGAAGAAAATAAAAGCAAACTATTTGATTTACAGTTTAGATAGTACCGGAAATACATATACGTACAACATTTATGATACCTTAGATAATGTACAAGGCAAGATGATTGTTCATTATAATGACAAAAAACTAGAATCGATTGAACGATATTACTGTTATAGTTATTCTAATAATAAATCGGAATGGATAAATAATCAAATTTCGGCTACAAGGATTTTTGAACATCATAAAAGAAAAACATCCATGTTTATGTTTCAGTCGGGGACTGAATTATATTTGGTTCGCACCATTTTATTTGACAGAAAACAAAGGCTCAAAAACGAGAAAACGGTTTATATTGATACATCCCCAAAAATATATCGAGGTAGGATTACGCAGCAAGGTAAAATTGTTGTCCCCTCATCAGTTATTCGCTCAAGGCAAAATCACGTTTACGAAAAAAAATATTCATATTGCAAAAATAGCTGTACTGTTACATATTTAAATAATAATGTGTTGACTGCTACTGAAATTCAATTGTTTAAAGATAGTAATCTCGTTGTTTCAAGAGTCATTATTGATAAGAAAAACGATACTATTTCTGTTGAAAAATTCAAATACAATTCGAATAATAAGATTGAAGAAGCAGAATATAAAATGTCTGATATCGATGGCTTTGCTGAAGAGCAAACTCCTCAATCGCGAAGGTTTGTTTATACTTATGATTCAAATGGAATTCGTAATACAGAATTGGAGTACAGCGATGGTAAAATTACCGAATATTCAGAAATTGAAAATGTATTGAAATAAAATCATTTTAATGAGGCTAAAAACACTTGTAACAAAAAAATGGATTTTTATCATTTTGCTTATCATTGTGATTTTGCCTCCTATTATCGATTTAAGCATTATTCGTCAACAAACTCCCGTTATTGTTGAATCGGCATTACATTCAAAAAAGTGTATTAAATGCAGACCAAATGGATGGAATGATGAAGAATTAGACGGATGTAAATAGTCGTTTGTTTTATCTTTTCAGAAATGATTTTTGATATATAACCAATATTATATCAGTATCTTTGCTTTTTATATAAGTTAAATACTTTCTATAAAATGAAGCATTCTCAAAAAATAGAAATAGTCCTAAGAAAAGCTGTATTAAAATTACCGCATCGCACGCTTTTAATTTTAATCTGCATTTTAATTGGAATTGTAGCCGGGTTTTCAGCCTATTTATTAAAAGGTGTGTTAAATTATGTTCATTATTTAATAGGATTAATTGAAAATCATGGAATTACTAATTTGTTTCTGATTATTCTGCCAATAAGCGGATTGCTTCTTACGATTACTTATATAAGTATTTTTCATCGCAATGGACTTAAAAAAGGTATCAGTCAAATATTGTATTCAATAAAAAATGAATCATCGGTTATTGAACGAAATCAAACCTATGGTCACATTTTTTCAAGCTCATTAACAATTGGTTTTGGCGGTTCAGCCGGATTCGAAGCTCCAATTGTAGCAACAGGTTCTGCCATAGGTTCCAACATTGCTCGTTATTTTAAATTTGTAAATGAGGAACGTGTTTTATTATTGGCAAGTGGTGCTGCTGCAGGTATTTCGGCAATCTTTAATGCTCCAATTGCAGGTGTGCTTTTTGCAATAGAGGTTTTAATTGTCGATATGGCTGTTATGTCATTTATCCCTTTATTGCTTGCAAGTGCTACAGCAGCAATTGTTTCGAAAGTGCTATTTCAAAGTCAATTGTTTGTTTTAATTACCAGTGGATGGAAACTTTCTGCTATTCCTATTTATATCATACTTGGCTTAATTTCAGGACTATATTCAGTATTTATTATTCGTCAAACAATTTGTACCGAAGGCTTACTTGCAAAAATTAAAAACAAATGGTTTCGAGCTTTGTTTGGTGGCGTTTTGTTGTCTTCCTGCATATTCATTTTTCCATCTCTTTTTGGTGAAGGTTACTTTACAATTCAATCAATCTTAAATCTTAAGAAAATTCAAATTGTGAATGAAAGTCTTTTCTCAATAAACGAGTATTTATTTCCACTGTCGATATTGGCTCTTTTGTTTGTTAAGATTTATGCTACCAGTTTAACAATTGGTGCCGGAGGAAATGGCGGAATTTTTGCCCCTTCTTTGTTTATGGGTGGTTTGCTTGGTTATTTTATTGCAAGTAGTTTTAATGCAACCGGACTGTTAGACCTTAATGTTGTTAATTTTACCGTTGTGGGAATGGCTGGAGTGCTGTCTGGTGTTATTAAAATTCCACTTACAGCGGTTTTCCTTATTGCTGAAATTACGGGAGGATATGTTTTGTTTATTCCATTAATGATTGTTTCTGCAATTTCGTATTTTATTTCTTCTCATTTTGAAAATAAATCGGTTTACACCAAAGTATTAGAAATAAAAGTTTAATATTGTAAATAGTGTTTGTAATGCTTGGTGCAACAGAAACGTATTTATTCTAAGAATTTCCATTTTGCTTATATCATGACAACTTCGATAATCATAACACTTTGTGTTCTTTTGCTCATTGCATACGTTTTTGATTTGACAGCATCAAGAACCAAAATACCATCGGTAATTATGTTGTTGTTTGTTGGATGGATTGTTCGTCAAATTACCAGTTTTTTTTCAATTGCAATTCCCGATTTATCGGAAATATTACCCGTTTTAGGAACTGTCGGATTAGTTTTAATTGTGCTTGAAGGGGCATTGGAACTCGATTTTAGTGCAGCAAAATATCCATTAATGAAAAAAGCTTTCATATTGTCGCTTATGCCAATGATTGTTGTTGCATTGGTACTATCATCGGCGTTTGCTTTTTGGGGAAACAATTCGTTTCGAATTTGCTTAATAAATATTATTCCGTTATGCGTTATTAGTAGTGCAATTGCAATTCCAAGTGTTAAAGTTTTGCCAAAGGAATTTAAAGAGTTTGTAATTTACGAAAGTAGTTTCTCCGATATTTTAGGAATATTATTCTTTAATTTTATATTATCTAATCATGAATTTGGGTTTCTGACGTTTGGCGGTTTTATTGTTCAAATCATTTTTACGATAATATTTTCGATCATAATAACTGTCGGTTTGTCGATATTGATTCATAAGAATAATCATCATATTAAATATGTTCCCATACTTTTTCTGATAATTCTCATATACGCAATATCCAAAATATTCCATTTACCGGGACTTATACTCATTTTAGTATTTGGAATTGTTTTAGGAAATATTGATGAGTTTAAGAAAATAAGTTGGCTTCGATTCATCAAATCTGAAGATATTAAAGGCGAAATTATTCGTTTCAGAAATATCGTTTCAGAAACTGCATTTGTTATTAGAGCTTTGTTTTTCTTGCTATTTGGTTACTTAATCAAAAGCTCCGAACTATTTAATATCGATACTATTTTAATATCGGTGATAATTGTTGCCAGTATTTTTATTGCCAGATTCGCGATGCTCAAATTTCTAAAATTTGACATTGCACCTTTGTTATTTATTGCTCCGCGAGGATTGATAACAATACTTTTGATTTTATCAATAGAACCTCAAGAAAAACTATCTATCGTTAACAACTCTTTGCTTATTCAAGTAATAATTCTTTCAGCTTTAATTATGATGTTTGGACTGATGTTGTTTAAAAATTCTGATGCGAAAATGAATCACACAGTTAATTCTGAAAAATAAATTGATTATGGAATTTCTAAAAAAATACACACTTTTTACGGTTTTTGTTTTTGTCGGCATTGTAACAACTCAAGCGCAAAAAGTATATGCCGTTCAATACGAATCTCAGGCCGATGTTAAGGTTTTTGTGGTAAAATACGAGAGTCAGGCCGATTTAAAGGTATACAAAGTGAAATACGATAGTCAAGTTGGAGACAATAATGGAAAATGGTTTTTTACTCAATACGAAAGTCAATCGAATAAAAAAATATATTTTGTCGAGTATGAGTCGCAAGCCGATGTAAAAATCTTTTTTGTCGAATATGAAAGTCAAGCAGGTTGGAAAAATAAATCCAAACAGCATTTGTTTTACTAGCTCGGGTAAAGAAAATTGCCGAAAAAGTTTCGTATGTCCTTAAAAATCTGTTTTTTTGCGGACTGAATTAAAAAAGAATATATGGGATTAAAATGTGGTATAGTTGGTTTGCCAAATGTTGGAAAATCAACACTTTTTAACTGTTTAACAAATGCAAAGGCACAAGCTGCCAACTTTCCTTTTTGTACTATTGAACCCAATGTTGGGATGATTACCGTACCCGATAATCGTTTGCAGGAATTGGAACGATTGGTAAATCCTGAACGTGTTGTTCCTACAACTGTTGAAATTGTTGACATTGCCGGGTTGGTTAAAGGAGCAAGTAAAGGAGAGGGATTAGGAAATAAATTCCTTGCCAATATTCGTGAAACAGATGCTATTATTCATGTTTTGAGCTGTGTTGATAATCCAAATATTACTCACGTTGATGGTTCAATAAATCCGGTTCGCGATAAAGAAACTATCGATATTGAACTACAACTGAAAGATCTCGAAGCTGTCGATCAACGTTTACCAAAAGTTCAAAAACAATCAACTGTCGATAAATCAGCTCTTAAGACATTTGAAACCTTAAAACGAGTTAAAGAACATCTTGAAAAAGGATTGAGTGTTCGCAGTCTCGATTTATCGGAAAATGAACTTGAATCAATTTCCGATTTACATTTATTGACCATAAAACCTGTTTTATATCTTTGCAATGTTGATGAAAATTCAATCAAAGAAGAAAACGCATATGTGAAAGCATTACGTGAGGCTGTAAAAGAAGAAAACGCGCAAGTGCTTGTTTTGGCTACGGCAGCCGAAGCTGATATCGCAGAACTCGAAACGTACGAAGAACGTCAGGTTTTCTTGGCCGATTTAGGTTTAGAAGAAGCTGGTGTAAATAAATTGATTCGTGCTGCTTATGCTATTTTAAACTTGCAAACGTATTTTACTGCCGGAGTAAAAGAGGTACGTGCTTGGACTTATCACAAAGGCTTTTGTGCACCTCAAGCTGCTGGTGTAATTCACTCCGATTTCGAAAAAGGATTTATCAGAGCCGAAGTTATCAAATATGACGACTTTATTAAATATGGTTCAGAAGCAGCTTGTCGCGAAAATGGAAAATTATCTGTTGAAGGTAAAGAATATGTGGTTCAAGATGGCGATTTAATGCACTTCCGATTCAATGTTTAATAACAAAGATATTTCTATCTGAAAAAAACGGTCAGTTCGAAAGCGAAATTGACCGTTTTTTTTTTGTTTGACTAATATAGCATAAAAAAAGCGATGAATATTTTTCATCGCTTTTTTTATATGGTTTCAATATATTATTGTCTTACACCATCCACAAATTTTACAATAAAACAACCTTTGCCATATTCGGCTTTAAATTGTTCTGCCTCTTGTTGTGACGAAAAATCGCCAACACGATATTTGTACAAACCATTTTCAAAATCTTCAAATAATTTTTTAGCTCCACTATATAAATTGCTTTTTTCGGTTCTTGATAGTTTCCTTTGCATTGCAACTAATTGAACTTTAAAGATTGTGCCTTTTACAGCAGATGAGCTTTCTGATACTGAATTATCTGTCGATTCTGCTGCGGTGTTTACAGCTGTTGATGCTTTAGATCTTGCTGTTTTTACTTTAGAAGAAGCAGTTTCTCTGGTTTCGGTTTTGCTCGCTGAGGCCGATTTTTGAGTTGCTGATTTTGCAGCTTCTAATTCAGCATTCGTTTTTTCTGTTATTATATTGTTTTTAATAGCTGTTTTACTTGAAGTTGAAGACGATGCTGCATTTGGTGTTTCTGAAGCATTGTTTGGCGTTGCATCAGAAGCTGATTCTGTTGATGATACATTTGCCGAAGTGACTTCTGTATTTGGAGTACTTTCAGTCGATGCTACTGTTTCTGTTGCTGCTTTCACTGAATCTGCTTGAGCTATCGAATCCTTGTTTGGTTCTGGTTCGGTAGCAAATTGACTGAAATATAATTGCCATGCACTGAATTCTAATCCTAAAGCATCGGTAAAGGCTTTATTTACACGTTCAATTCTTGATTTTAAATCATCATATCGAAGTGTTTCTAAATCTTTGTCTTTAAGATATTTGTAATCATCGCCTTTGGTGATGGCTCCTGTCATTGTTTCGTTTGCTTCGGTACTGATTTCCTTTGATTTTGTTTGTTTTGCATTATCGGGGAACGTGATTTGTTTCAAACGAGATTCACAAGCTTCAAATACCATATTGTATCCTTTTTCATACAATTTCGCAGCTTCAATTCTGTTCCGTTTCACATTAACAGCTTTCTTTTCTGCTTTAGGAGTACTTCCTTTCATGAATAGTTTTTCAATTTCAATATCCTCTGCAGATACTGTTTCTAGAATAGCTTTTGCTTCACCAAAAGTCATATCTGCGTCTGCAATTAAACCCAATTCGGTTTCATCCATTTTCTTTTTAATCTGCTCGATTAATTTTTTTTGTTCGTCGTTGAATGGGCTTTGTGCATGCGCTGTACCAAAATAAAAAAGTGTACCGGCTATTGCAATTAATTTAAAAAGTAAATGTTTCATTAGTACAGAATTAAATGTTACTTAACTTTGTTAATAAGTTTGTTAATAAACGTTGTGAAATTACGTATTTTTTATAAACTAGCAACATTTGTTTCAAAGGTTTTTTTGTCTATTTTCCGTCAAAATTTGTATTTGAAACCATAGAAATAGTCTGATTTAAGAAGATGAGTGTTAAAGTTGCTGAAAAAGAAAGCATTATTGGTTTAGGTTTAATGTCTGGAACATCGCTCGATGGTTTAGATTTATGTCTCGTTTCATTTGGAATTGAAGATAATGATGCGCGCACATATTCAATTTTGAAGGCCGAAACGATTGCTTATGATACTCCTTTGCAGTCAAAACTTGTTGAGGCTGAAAACATGTCGGGACTCGATATTTTGAAATTCAATAATGAGTATGGCCGATTTTTGGGTCAATCTGCCTTAGCTTTTATCAATAAACATGGAATAAAACCGCGGTTTATCGCTTCTCATGGTCATACTATTTTTCATCAACCCAATGAGCATTTTACGTATCAAATTGGTTCAGGAGCTTGTATTGCCGCTGAAACAGGTATAACAACAATTGCTGATTTTCGCTCTCTTGATGTTGCATTGCAAGGGCAGGGTGCACCGCTAGTTCCTATTGGCGATGAATTGCTTTTTCATCAATACGATTATTGTCTCAATTTAGGTGGCTTTGCAAATATTTCAGCACGGTTGAATGAACAGCGAATCGCTTATGATATTTGTCCGGTAAATATTGTTTTAAATACTTTTACACGTAAGATAGGTTTGGAATATGATGCCGGAGGTGTTATGGCTCGTTCCGGATCATGCAATCAAAATCTTTTACAAGAACTGAATGCTTTGCCTTATTATAAACAAAGTATCCCAAAATCATTGGGAAAAGAATGGGTTTTGAGTGAGTGTATGCCAGTCATTAATAAATATGATATCGACTTGATAGACATTTTACATACTTTTTCACATCATGTTGCGATTCAATTATCGGCACATGTTGCGCAAGGAAAATCGGTTTTGGTTACCGGTGGAGGTACTTACAATTCGTTTATTATCGATTTGTTTAAGTCTTATTCAAATGCAAATATTATCATCCCCGATGATTTTACCATTCAATTTAAAGAAGCCTTGATTTTTGCATTTTTAGGTTTACTAAGACTTGAAGGTAATAATAATGCACTACGTTCGGTTACCGGTGCTCGTATCGATAACATCGGCGGTTGTGTATATGCAATGAAGTAATTATCTGTTATTGAAGATACAGTATGTTTTCGTCGGCTATAAGAGACTCATTTTTGAAGCGTAAGAAAAGTTGAACAATTGCAACAACGTCTTTTTGACAATACGTTGCAATTCTTTCTATATCATGTTGTTGCCAGTACACTTCTGAAACTTGCGAACCCGAAATGTCATCTTTGGGGCTTGGAATATTGAATATGTGAGTTAGTAACTCAAGCGATGTGTAATTTTTATAGTCTCCAAATCGCCATAATTCAAGTGTGTCAAAGTGTTTTACCTCCCACGGTTTTAATCCTCGGGTGTCGAGACACGATGGTATTGGTATTCCGAGTACCAACGACCGACGAGCTATATATGGGAAATCAAATTCTTTTCCATTATGGGCACAAAGATAATGGTCGTGCGTGTTGAAGTGCTTTGTTGCCAGATCGTTAAAGTCTTTGAGAATTTGACGTTCGTCGTTGCCATAAAACGATTTTATCCGAAGAGTTTTGCCTTCTAAGGTCGTTTTAATAAATCCGACCGATATGCAAATGATTTTGCCAAATTCTGCAAATATCGCCGCTTTGGGATAGCTATCTTTGGCTGTTTGTCCTTGGTCGGTAACTCTTTGCGATTTCTTTTCCCATAATACTTTTTCTTCTTCTGTTAGTGTGTCAAAATCAGAATATTGAGAAACTGTTTCAATGTCGAGAAACAAAATTTTGTCGAGATTTACACTTCGAAAATCGTTTTTTAACTCTGCCATAATTATAGTGATGGACTATTTTTAATTATTGTAAGTTCGTCTATGAGTTTTTGAATATAAAGGAGTGCTCTATTAAAATCTTGTTCCAAATTTTCGGCTATTTCTTTTCGTCCTTTATCTTCAATGATAAACATTTTTTGACGAACACTTTCTGCACAAAACATTGATATTTCACCTTTAAGTGAATGTGCTTCATGCATTAACAGTTTAAAATCAAGTTCTGTAATATATTGATGTATTAGATTCATTTTTTCAGATTGATGAGTGATAAATTCATCAATGATATCATTTAAAGTTGCTTTTTCGAATGAACCAAAGTTTGTTGTAAATGATTGTATGTTAATTACTTTGTTGGGAATTTCTTCCGATGATTCTTCAGACGAAAGTTTGCTTTTTTCTTCCTGTTCTAATTTTTTAACTTCCTGTGCCAATATACTATCTTCTTTGTTGAATGGATTTGGAGAATCAAATTGTTTAAGAATCCGAAATAGTGCTTCTTCGTTTATTGGTTTCGATAAGTAATCGTTCATTCCTGCTGCAAGCATATTCTCTTTATCTTCTGTGTATGCTGCAGCTGTTAGTCCAATGATTGGAATGTTTTTAATTCTGTTGTCAGAAGTGTTGCGAATAATTTTTGTTGCTTCAATTCCATCCATTTCTGGCATATGCAAGTCCATGAAAATACAGTCGTAAGATGTTGTTTGAATAGCTTCGACGGCTTGCTTGCCATTTTCAACAATTGTTGGATTGAGATGGTGTATTTTTAGTAATGAAACTATATATTTTTGATTTGTTTTGTTGTCTTCTGCTATTAAAATGTTTAAATTTTTATTAAACCTTATATTTTTTAATGATGCTGCATTTTTTTCCTCTGTTTTTAGTTTCTCTATGATTTCATTGTTTGGAACTTCAATATCTATATTGAAAAAGAAACTGCTGCCTTCACCATAAATACTTTCAGCCCAAATGTTTCCATTCATCATTTCTACGAGTTGCTTCGAAATTGAAAGACCTAAGCCGGTTCCTCCATATTTTCGAGTTGTAGAATTATCGGCTTGAATAAATTTCTCGAAAACAGTGTCTATTTTATTTGCCTCAATGCCAATTCCGGTATCTTTAACAATACATTGTAATCTATTTTTTTGTGTTGAGGTTGATGTTGAATAAAGTGATAATTCAACTCCGCCTTTTTCTGTAAATTTCAGTGCATTGTTAATCAGGTTAATAATGACTTGTCTGATACGTACCGAATCGCCAATGATGTATTTTGGAACGCTTGAATCAATTTTCGTACGCAACCAAAGATTCTTTTCATTTGCCTTATATTCAAGCATTCGGGTAATTAGGTTTATCAATACGTGTAAATTGAATGCAGTATATTCTAATTCAATTTTCCCTGATTCTATTTTTGAAATATCCAAAATATCATTGATGATTTCGAGTAACGATTCCGACGATGATTTTATCAGTTTTGTGTATTCTAATTGTTCTTGATTGAGTTGAGAGTAGAGTAGAAGGTTGGTCATTCCAATGATGCCATTCAATGGTGTTCTGATTTCGTGGCTCATGTTTGCCAAAAAAAGCGATTTATCTTGGTTTGCTTTTTCTGCTATTTGACGGGCTTCATATAGTTCTTCATTTTTTGTATTCAATTGCATTAAAACAGCCTGTAGTTTTACACTTTGATTACTGTTTTTCTTAAATGCTTTTTCGAGATATGTTTTCTGTGATTCTATTTCTTCTTTTTGTTTTACGGCCAGATTTTTTTGCACTTCGAGATGTGCTTTTTGTGCAGATATTTCGGCCTCTGCTCGTTTCCATTCAGAAATATTCGAATCGATGGTTACCAATTTTTCGAGCTGTAATTTTTCATCGAAAATGGGAGTTAGCGTTCGTTGAATCCAAATTTTTTTGCCGGCTTTATTGTATAGTTGAGTTTCGTAGGTTATTGATTTTTTGTTATCGATGCATTTCGAAAGTAGTTCTTTAATTTCCGGATTATTTGAATTGTCAACGATATTTCTACCATAGGTTTCTATAAATTCGTCTTTCGTATAGCCCACCATATTGGTGAAACTGTTGTTTACCCATTCCAAATTCCATTTCGAATCGAAAAACATTATCGAGTTATCTGTTTCTCGTACAACAATTTGAAATTGTTTTAATACCGATTTTGATTGTTCAAGATTTTTTTCGGTTTCGATAAGCGAATCCTTGATTGTTTGCAGTTGAATGTTTTTGTTGTTAATGATTTTTTCATGCTCGTCCATTATCAATGCTTTTTCCAAGGCATTTGCCAAATATTCTTGATAAATAGCTATTGTATCGCGTTTTATTGATATAAATGCGTTTTCGATATGGTCGTTTTCAAGGTATAGAATTCCATTGGTTTTATCGTTGAAAAATAATGAAATACAAGCAATTGAGCGAGCTTTACTTCTTTTTAAATACGGTTCTTCAACATTTGCTTCGATGTCTTTAAATGTATTAAGATAGAGCGATCGTTTTTGGCGAATTGACAGCTCGATGGGCATTCGGGGAATTATTTCGTTATATGAAAATGAATTGAAGTTACATTGCTTTATCATGCCGTTTTCATAATATCGCAAAATTGATTTTTCTTCATCTTTTATAAGCACAAAAGCTGCTCTATCTATATTGAAGTTCTTCGAAAAAAACAGTAATGTTTTCTCTATCAAAGGTAATAAGCGATATTCTTTGATAAATTCATTTGCTTTTTTTATGATTTCCTGTATTTCGATATCCATGATTATGAAATATTATAGATTCTGATCTCTAAATCATCGAACATTGAAAAATGCTCGAATTTTATTTTATTGGCAATGGTTTCGGTTCCCCAAAATTTGTAGTAATTGTATGATTTAATGACATGGTTCATTGCCTTGTCGTTCATTTTCATTGTTTGATACAGCGATGCTAGTCTTTTGTGAGTATATCCACTCATGTGATGTAAATTGGCCGTGTCGCAGCATTCAATGCTTTTGTTGTAAAAGAAAATCGCTTTTTCATTATTACCTTTCATTCGATACATTTCTGCTTCGAGTATCAAATAATTGTGATTAAAGTTGTCGGGATTGAATTTTGATAATTCTTTAAAAAATAAAATGCGATTCTGAAGTGTTTCTGTTGCCGTTTGTTGTTCATTGCTCGTCATTTTTGCATACGTTTCGCACGATATTAAACTGTCGTAAAATTGGGCAATGCAATATGGTAATTTGTCTTCGGTAAGTTCAGCGTTTGAAAGGACATTGTTTGCACTTATTTGAGCTTTTTCAAATTCACCATTTAGAAAAAAGTATACTAATAACGTGATATTGTCCCAACTAACTGTCAAATTATTACTATTAAAATCGTGCTTTTGAATTTCTGCATTATGAAGTGGGTCGACTTTTTTTCTGATTTGTGTCAACGATTTTATTCGGGTGTCAAGTATTGAAACAATTGACAGTAATTCTGATTTTTTAGAAACCTTGCCAATTTCTTCTATCATTTTTTTTATTTCAAGAGAGAGTAATTTCAGATTTATTCCTTTAAAGAAATTCAAGCAAAATAACACTTGTGCAATTTCTAATGCTTTGGTATTTTCTCCGTTCGATAAATAATGACGTAAAATATCGTTGTGGTTAAGTTCTTGAATATGATTTGTGTAAGGAAGTATGTGTCTGTAATAAAAGTGTAATTCGTCTTCAAATTCTTTATCTTTCGAACTAATAAGGTCAATTATCAGCGACGATAATTTTATGCCTTTGGCAAATGTTTTCGGATTTAAAATCAATCGACGCGAATGAAATAAAAGTGGGAAAATGTAATGATGATCAATTCCGTTAACAATGGTATCTTGAATGATTTTATAAAGAGTAAATTCATATAATTGTTCGTCGATTTTTGCTAGTCTTGTGTTTGTATAACTCAGCGTTTTTCGACGAAGTGAATTTCGATTATTATTATAGGTTATTTTGTTCTTGAATAGCTTGTTGTAAAAGAGTTGTAATGTGATAAATTTTGCCGTTTTCGATAAAAAGGAATCTTTTTTCGAGGTCGAAAGTTTTATTATTTCGAATAATTCATTGATATAACGAATGGCATCTTTCTGTTTTCCTTGTTTTATGAGCGAATCGATTTGCAATTCAATGAACGGAATTTTATCCGACATAACCGAAATATGTTTAATCGCCGATTGATAATATAATTCACTTTGAGAAAAATAAAAAGTATGAGCCGAAATTTTCATTCCCAGCAAATAAATATTGCGTGCTGTGTAATATTGTGCCAACGTCCATCCTTCTTTCTTTAAAAGTGAAATACAATAGTTTACATGTTTTTCTGCATCAACAAATTTTCTCAGATAAAAGAATGTGCTGGCTTTTGTATAGTAAAATTGAAGAATTTCAAACATATCTTCCCACGACAATTCCGAAAGCATCGTTTGCTTTTCCTTGATAAACTCCTCATAGAATGAAAGGTAGGTTTCGTCATGAAGACTTGTGTTGATGATTGCCGAATAAAGCGAACCAAAATGTATTTTATCGTCGGGCGAGATTTTTGACTCTAAATAACGCTGAATTTTAGTGTTTTTAAATTTGTAGAATATGGGGTTGTTGTTGTTATTCAAAAATGCGTAACGCTCCAAAGGTTCAATTAAATCATATTCCAATAAATCTCTGAATGATACCGACAGCGATCGAATATTGTATCCGTGTGTTTTTTGCAAAATTCGCAAATCAAAAATATAACCTATCGATGCACTTTCAATTAACAGTTTCCGAAGTTTGGCATTTATCTGATTAAAGTTGAAGTCTATGACCGTTTCATACGAAATCGGATTTCTATATGCAGCGATTTTTTCAAAATCGAAAATCCACACAAAGTTTTCTTTGTCGAACAAAATATATCCTTTGTCGATAAATATGTGCAATAGGGTATAAACCTGTTTAATTTTTCCTTTGGTTTTTTCAATCAGAAGCTCAACTAGTTGATTTGATGTTTGTTCGTCTGTTTTAAATGTTTTGAATATCAGATTATAAATCTTTCGTTTACTTAAACGAGGTATCTCAAATTGTCGGAAAATGACAGAATCTTTATTTATGCTTTTCGATAAGTGAACCGTTTTTATGGTAGAATGCACAATTACAACATCATTTAACTTGTGTTCGTTCATCAAATGGATAAAAAGTTTGAATGACGAACTGTCGATATTTTCTACATTTTCAACGTAAATAACTAAAGGCCGAGTTTTGCTGCATATAAAGTTAAGAAATTGTCTGAATGCAGTAAATAAAACAGAAACATCGCTAATGTAATCGTTCTTTTGCTCAATATTAATGTTGAATAAAATGCCGATACTTGGACATAGTTTTATTATCGATAAGGCTAATTGAGTTGGCAGATTTGTGAAAAAATCATGAATTTCAGTTTTCTCGAAGAGTGAATTATTGTACAGATAGTATGCTATTTCTTTTAAAACATTGGAAGCGGTACAATAGGGTATCGATTTTGTTGCTTCGAGTGCCGAAACTTGTATGTTGCAAATTTTTTGTTCGTCGAGCGATGCGATAATGTCATTTGCAAAGTCATTTTTGCCTTGCGAAAGTGTGCCAGACAGATTAATGATGGTTATTTTATTGGCATCGATATGTTTTATGGTTGTGATGATATCATCTTTTTCTTTTTCGAAAAATTGATTTGGTTTTGGGAATTGTATCGCGCTGATATAGTCCAAACTACCAATCATAAACGATTCTTGAGGACTTGTTTTCAGCAATTTCAATCCCTGCATTAAATCATATTTCAATGAGGTTGCATTTTGATATCTGTCAACTGGTTGTTTTGCCGTTAGTTTGTGTATGATATCGGAAAGAGCCGTTGGAATTGTAACGTCAACAGTATCTGCCGCCGGAAACCGATCGGTTATTTGTCGACGATAAATTGATTTTGAATCGATATCTGAAATTGGGTGTTTGCCCGTAATCAGTTGATATAAAATAACTCCAAGGCTGTAAAAATCGGCCCGCAAATCAATTTTTAGTGTCAATCGTCCTGTTTGTTCTGGGGCTATGTATTGTAAATTACAGATTAATTCATACTTAGGGAACGCACATATATTCAGTAATTTAACTTTGTATGTTTCTTTATCGATAAGAATATTTTCAGGAGAAAGATTAAAGTGTCCCTGATTTTTGGCATGCATTATCTCAAGGTGATGTGCTATTTGAATAGCTATTTTGTAGATAAATGCATAATCAGTGTTTTTTTGATGGGTAAAATCGGAAAGATGCTTAAAATATTCTGTGTTATATATCAGATATTCTGAATGTTCTCCTTCTTTGATGATGCTTTTTGCAATAATATTTCGTCGAGAAAACTGTTTAGCAATTTCGTGTTCTTTAATTAAAATTCGAGGCCAGTTTTCGTGTCGTTCATGGAAATTGCGTACCGTTGTTTTAATTAAAACTTCGTGGCATGATACAGCATCTGTTCCCGAATAAAATTCGAAAATAGCATTACTACTCAAATGCTTAATATTGAGAATACCGTCGAAATCTTCCATTACTCTTTTTTCCTAATCTGTAAATATATTAAAAACTCCGGTATTATTTTACATATAAAATAAAGATTTTTTTATTTGATTGACTTTGATATTTTAGAATCCCTATTGTGTGAAAAATGTTAAAAAATACCATGTTATTTATTCTTAAGTTTTTGAGTTTTTTAAGAGATATCTGAAATCAATATTTATATTTGCTGTTGAAAAAGGTTTAAAAGAGTTAAATGTGTATTGAAACATTTTAGAATATGGATAAACAGGAAAACATAATTGGTATTATTGGTTTAGGATATGTCGGATTGCCATTGGCTGTTGAATTTGGGAAAATTTATAAAACAATTGGGTTTGATATTAATAAAGGACGTATCGATGAACTGGGCAAAGCTTTTGACAGTACATTCGAGGTAAGTCCTGATGAATTTAAAGAGTCGGGAAAACTTGTCTTTTCCACTCAAAAAGATGATTTGAAACAATGTACGTTTTTTATTGTAACAGTTCCGACACCTATTGATAAACACAATCGTCCTGATTTAACACCTTTAATTAAAGCGTCAGAAACCGTTGGTTCAGTTATCAAAAAAGGAGATATCGTTGTATATGAATCGACCGTATATCCTGGTTGTACTGAAGAAGATTGTATACCGGTAATTGAAAAAATCAGTGGTTTGCAGCGTAATGTCGATTTCTTTTTTGGTTATTCTCCAGAACGTATTAATCCTGGCGATAAAAACAGAAGAGTGACTGATATTAAGAAAATTACATCAGGTTCAACACCCGAAATTGCTCAAATTGTTAATGATACATATAAATCGATAATCAAAGCAGGAACACATTTAGCATCGTGCGTAAGAGTTGCCGAAGCTGCAAAAGTTATTGAAAATGCTCAACGCGATATCAATATTGCATTTGTGAATGAATTAGCTATAATTTTCCATAAATTAGGTATTGATTCGAGAGAAGTTTTAGAAGCAGCCGGAACGAAATGGAACTTTTTGCCTTTCCATCCTGGATTGGTTGGGGGACATTGTATTGGCGTTGATCCGTTTTATTTGACCCATAAAGCTCAGGAAATGGGTTATCATCCCGAAATAATCTTAGCCGGACGCAGACTTAATGATAATATGGGTATTTATGTTGCAACCCGATTACTCAAATTAATGATTAAGAAGGGTATTGGTATCGCTGGCAGTAAAGTTTTGGTTTTGGGAATTACATTTAAAGAAAATTGTCCTGATATCAGAAATACTCGCGTTATAGATATCATTGAAGAATTGCATGAACTTGGTTGTGAAGTATCGATTTATGATCCGGTTGCAAATGCCGAAGATGTTGAAAGAGAATATAATATAAAATTATTATCAAGCCCAGGTAATGACTTCGATGCCGTTATGCTTGCTGTTGCACATAATGAATTCAAACATATTAATATTAAGCATTTTGTGAAGAAAAATCACGTAATTTTTGATGTGAAGGGCGTACTACCAAAAACTGTCTGCGACGAACGATTATAATATCGTTCGTTTTTTTTTGCTCGTTTCAAAAAGAGATCAATACAAATTATGATAAAATCAATGACCGGATATGGTAAATCGGTGTGCGAATTACCATCCAAAAATGTAACAATTGAGTTACGTTCACTAAATAGTAAACAACTCGATTTAAATGTAAAAATGCCTTATATCTATAAGGAAAAAGAATTTGAAGTAAGGGCACTTATTGCCGATAAAATTCAAAGAGGAAAAGTCGAATTAAGCATCTTTGCCGAAAACATCGTTGAACAAATTTCGAAAGAAGTCAATAAACAAGTATTTAAAGAATATTTCAATCAAATAAAACCATTGTGCGAAGAGTGTGGTATTTCTCAAGAAGATATGTTAACCACAATCATGCGGATGCCCGACATTTTAAATACCAACAACGAAGCACCCAAACTCGATGAAACAGAATGGAATAGTATTCTGGAATCAATAAAACAAGCAATTTCGCAATTTGATGCATTTCGTCAAACCGAAGGACAAGCTTTGAAAAAAGATTTAACAGGAAATATTGCTACTATTTTGAAAAATTTAGAGCTACTAGAACCTTTTGAAAAGCAAAGACAAGAACGATATCGTTTGCGATTAATGGCTAGCTTGGAAGAAAATATGCCGGTTGATAAAATTGATATGAACCGTTACGAACAGGAAATTATTTATTTCCTCGAAAAAATGGATATCAATGAAGAGAAAGTTCGATTGCGTCAGCATTGTGCATACTTTGTAGATACCATTAATAATGAAGAACAACCAGGGCGAAAACTTGGGTTTATAGCTCAAGAAATAGGTCGAGAAATTAATACAATTGGTTCAAAATCGAACGATGCTGATATGCAAAAAATCGTTGTTCTCATGAAAGACGATTTGGAAAAAGTAAAGGAACAAGTTCTTAATTTGTTGTAATTTGCCAATGAACGGAAAAGTAATTATTTTTTCAGCACCATCGGGGTCAGGTAAAAGTACAATCATTTCGCATTTACTGACATTAAATTTAGGATTGGAATTTTCGATTTCGGCAACAACACGACAAGCACGAGGGGAAGAGAAACACGGCGTTGAATATTATTTCCTTTCGGTGGAAGAGTTTGAACAACGAATTGCCAATAATGAATTTGTCGAATACGAACAAGTGTATGAAGGCAGATATTACGGAACCTTAAAAAGTGAATTGCAACGTATTTGGGAAAAAGGTCATGTTGTATTATTCGATGTTGATGTTGTTGGAGGTGTTAATTTAAAAAAGATTTTGGGCGATAAAGCTTTGTCTGTATTTATTCAACCACCTTCGGTTGAAGAACTTCAAAAACGACTAATCGGACGCTCAACCGATAGTGCCGAAGAAATTGCAAAACGAATAGGTAAAGCAACTCAAGAATTGAGTTATGCATCTTTTTTCGATACGATTATTGTTAATGACCAATTGGCTTTGGCAAAAGAACAAACTGAAAAAATTGTAAAGGAATTTCTTAATTCATAAGTACCATTCAATGAAGGTCGGACTTTATTTCGGTTCTTTTAATCCTATACATATCGGACATCTTGCAATAGCAAACTATATTGTTGAATTTGCCGATATAGAACAATTGTGGTTTATGGTTACGCCTCAAAATCCAATGAAAGCGCAATCGGGTTTATTGGCCGATCATCATCGTTACGAAATGGTGTATCGGGCAATTGAGGATTATCCGAAACTTCGAGTCTCTAATTTCGAGTTTTCCTTGCCAAAACCATCATACACAATTAATACACTCACGCATTTAAGTGACAAATATAAACATGAGTTTACAATTATCATGGGAACGGATAGTTTGCAAACCTTGTCGAAATGGAAGAATTACGAACAAATATTACAACAGTATTCAATTATTGTTTATCCTCGTCCTGATTATGACGGAGGAGCATTTCTAAACCATGAACATGTTCAGGTTGTTCATGCTCCACTTATGGAAATATCGGCAAGTTTTATTAGAGATGCCATCAAATCGGGTAAAAATATTAAAGCCTTTTTACCACCAAAAGTATGGGAATATCTCGATGAGATGAATTTTTACAGAAAATAGTTCAATCATGTATTTCTACAGGTTTTTCTTTATTATATTTGCAAAAATCAAATACCAATACTAAAAAACACTTATTTTGTTTTTTGTCTATTTAAAAGGAATACTACTTGGTTTATCTGTTTCTATACCCCTTGGGCCAATAGGAATCATTTGTTTGCACCGTACATTGAGTAAAGGACGTATTTCTGGGTTAGTATCTGGTTTAGGTGCTGCAACTGCCGATACCTTTTTTGCTTCAATTGCTGGTTTTGGTTTAAGTATGTTTCTTAATTTCTTTGAACAACAACGATTTTTCTTAATGCTTGGAGGTGGTATTGTAATGGTGGCATTGGGCGGCTTTTTGTTTTTCTCGAATACCATCAAACAGGTGCGTCAGCCACAAAAGAATAACAAACTCTTCGGAGACTTTTTGTCCATTTTCTTTTTAACGGTATCAAATCCATTAACCATTATCTTTTTTACCGCAATTTTTGCCGGTCTCGAAATCTTGGAAGATGGAGCTTTTGAAAAAACATCGCTCGTGTTATTAGGAATATTCACCGGAGCAATGGCTTGGTGGTTTACACTTACAACACTTGTTAATATGTTTCGTCGTAAATTCCGGTTACGACGCTTATGGTATCTAAATAAAATAACCGCTATCCTGATTGTTATTTTTGGAATATTTGCATCAATCAGTGCATTTTACAGAAAATAAGCTATGATAAAAAGCGAGACAATTTGTGCAATCGCTACCGCACCCGGTAGTGCTGCAATTGCTATGATAAGAATAAGTGGTGAAAAAAGTTTTGATATCGCTGCTTCAATATTTAAACCGGCATCTTCAACGTTTACATTTCAATCGGCAAAAGGCAATACGATTCATTTTGGAACAATTGTAGATGGTGATGTATTGATTGATGAAGTTCTCGTTTCGGTTTTTAAAGCACCTCATTCATATACCGCGGAAGATAGTATTGAAATAACATGTCACGCATCGTCATATATTCAGCACGAAATCATTAAGTTACTCCTCAAAAATGGAGCCCGAATGGCTGAACCGGGAGAATATACCATGCGTGCTTTTATGAACGGGAAGATGGACTTATCGCAAGCTGAAGCTGTTGCCGATGTGATAGCATCACAATCGGAAGCTGCACATCGATTGGCATTTTCTCAGTTAAGAGGCGGTTATGCAAAAACGTTACAGGAACTGAGAGTTAAGTTATTGCAATTTTCTTCACTCATTGAATTGGAACTCGATTTTAGCGAAGAAGATGTTGAATTTGCCGATAGAAGTGAACTCCTCGGATTGTGTCATACCATTAAAAATACCATGACCAGACTGGTCGATTCATTTAGTACAGGAAATGCGGTTAAAAATGGTATACCGGTTGCTATTGTTGGAGAACCCAATGTTGGAAAATCAACTTTACTAAATACTTTATTACAAGAAGAGCGAGCTATTGTAAGCGATATTCCGGGTACAACTCGCGATACTATTGAAGATCATTTAACCATAAAAGGAATCAGATTCCGATTTATCGATACAGCCGGGATACGTCATACAAATGATTCTATTGAGCAGCTTGGCATAAAAAAAACATTCGAAAAAATAGGGGAAGCATCAGTTGTTTTATTGCTTGCCGATGTAAAAGAAGGTGTAGAGTCGCTTATAAAAAGGATTGCCGATGTTCAACAATCTGCACAAACAGGAACCAAAATATGCGTACTTTTAAATAAAATTGATACTGTAGAAAGTGTTGATATTCATGTGTTAATTGGTGAATTATGTGAAAAGACACGAATCGAACCCAGTCATGTTTTACCAATTTCTGCAAAAAAGGGAACTCATATCCAAGAGTTGAAAGATGTTTTAGTCGACTCAATTCAATTTGGAGTATTAAGTCATGCCGATGCTGTTGTTACCAATGCTCGTCATCAGGAAGCATTGATGCATGCTTTGGAAAGTATTGTCAATGTTGAAAATGGTTTGCAAAATGGTCTACCAGGCGACATTGTTGCTCTTGAAATACGTCAGGTTTTATTTTATCTCGGCTCGATAACAGGAACGATTACAAACGACGAAACCCTTGGTTATATTTTTGAGCATTTTTGTATCGGAAAGTAACACATACAAAACAACCATTTAACAAACAATCAATAATCAATAAAATACTCTGTTTATTAGTGATTTAATGTATTACAAAGGTAATTGTTATTATGTGATACTATTTGTAACTTTGTTGTACCTCGTTGAGTTGAGGTACAGAATTTAGAGCCTTAGCTCTTTTTAATTTGCACATAAATGCACATCGGGTTAATTAAATATATCTTTATACTAAATTAAAATCCATAAAAATGGAAAAACTTATTTTTACAATTATTATTTATCTAGTAACTGTAAATTGTTACAGTCAAGATAAACTTTTAAATATTTTACCTTTAAAAGACGGCAAAGTGAATTATAGTGGAGTTGTAACAATTGATAGTGTTAATAAAGATGAATTGTATAATCGTTCAAATCTTTGGTTTGTTGATACATATAAATCATCAAAAGATGTTATTCAATTAGATGATAAGGCAAATGGAAATTTAGTTGGGAAAGGTTATTTTGATGTTTATTGGATGTATAGTTTTGTTATGGGATTAGATGTATCTATTTGGCATACCGTTAAACTTCAATTTAAAGATGGGAAATATAAGTATGAAATATACGATTTTAATGTGAAATATTATGTTTCATCAGATCAATATACTAGTGGTCATTATGTAGATGAACCATTAGAAACATGGAATAATTCGAGGAAAAAAAACATGCTTAAACTATACCCCAAAATTGATGAACAAGTTAAATCAATGATATCATCCTTAGAAAAATATGTTAGAACTAAACCTATAATAGAAAAATGGTAAACAATTTTAAAGTTTTCTTATTATACAAAGAACCGTTTAAATATCGAGACGTTTTTTTTTTATTGAAATAGTATTGCAATAAGGTAATAAATATATTACCTTTGAATTATTGTTACAGTATGAAGTATAGTGAACTTTTTAGGATATTTAAACAGCATGGCTGGTATGAAGTAAGGCAGTCGGGAAGCCATGTAATAATGGCACATGCAGAAAAGGACTTTACTATAACCGTTCCAAATCATGGCAGTAATGAAGTGAAAAAAGGGTTATTGCAAGCTTTAAAGAAACAAACAGGAATTAAAATTGACAAACGATGAGAAAGCATAAAGTTGATATTACTATTATCAAAGAAGATAGTGGTTATAGTGCAAATGCTACTATAAACAAATCGTTTATTTGCACACAAGGCGAAACATTTGAGGAACTTAAAAGCAATATTTTAGATGCTGTAAATCTTGCAGTTAAAGCAAGTGGGCTTGTTTATTCAAATGATGACATAAAATACACGCTCGACCTTCAAAGCTTTTTTGATTTTTATAAAGTATTAAATGCAAAAGCATTATCGCACCGTTTAGGAATGAACCAAAGTTTATTGGCTCAATATATTTCGGGAACTAAAAAACCGTCAACCATTCAAACAAAAAGAATAATGAAAGGTGTTCAACAAATAGGTAGGGAGTTAGCAGAAATTAGTTTTTTGTTGTAAATTTCAACTTAAGAAAAAATATTTAAAATGTATGTTTTTTGTTAAAAATGTTTCTTATTTGTACCTTATGTTTGTAATTGGTTGTAAATCAATAGTAGATACTTTTTGTATCGAGAAGTGATGTAAGTTGTTGATAATTAACTTCTATTGATTTTGTTTTTATTAAAAATTGCTTTTAAGAGGTAAAAAAGATATTCTGTTTTTACAATAGATTGTGCATTTTGCGAAATGTCATCAAACGGAATTCGATGTAAATGGAATTTTGTGTAGTCTTCTTTTAATCCTGATGTTCCAAATGATAATTTACAGTTTGTATTTTCATAAAGCCATTGAAAAAATGCAGTATTTATACCATCGTCAGAAAAAGGGAATGAAAAGTACTGTTTTTGAATACCCAAACGTTCTTCTAAATATCTAAAACTATCGATTATTTGTCTCTTCTGTTCAGTAAAGCTTAAATCCTTAAATAATGGATGGTTTGATGAATGTGAACCTATACTAAAACCTCGATTTCGTAAGTCGATAACTTCATCAGATGTTAAGTATGGTTTCGAATCAGAAAGATATTTTTCAAAGTCAATATTTACAATTCGAGCGATTGAATTGATCATCGAAATGTCGTTGTACCTTAATTTTAATAATTGACGAGTGATTTGATTATTGTTTTGTAAATCAATGTTTAATAAACTTGATATGTCTTCTTTTTGTTTTTTATCAGAACTTAAATTGTCGATTATTAAACTAACCTTATATCTGTAGAAAAGGGCTTTGTTGTCGATGAAATCGGTGTTAATGAAAATACTTGCAGGGATACCTTTTTTTTCTAGCAATGGAGATATGTGAGAGTACACTTGGCTCAATCCATCGTCGAAGGATAGATGGAATACCGGTTTATTTAATTGTTTGTTTTCTAATATGATATCGTAAAGTTCATCTAACGAAATAGGAGCAAAGTTTTGGCATAAATAATCAATATCTTTTTCAAATACTTTTCGGTTTCGTATGGAATAGAGATTATGAATATGGGGCAATTTCTCATCGCTAATGGTATGATAAAACGGCAAAATGATTTTCTTTGACGTCAATCTAATTAGTTGATTTAATGGTAATAAACCAGATGCAATATGTAGATTGTTGCGAATATTCATTTTCTTACAAGAATCGTTTTTACTTAAAGAAAAAAATTAAATGCCGTTAATTCGTTTTGTGAAAATCTTCAAATGGATTGTCGAATTTTATCTTTCTAAGATATTTGTTTGAGTTAACTTCTTTTTTACTTGTAAAGACTTTCCCTTCATGATTGGTTCGCATTTCCCATATTTTATTCCCATCTGAATTATAATAAACCAAAATTGTATCGTAAAGCTGTTCTCCTTCAAAATATCCGTTCAACAGAATTTCTGCTTTTCGCATGACATTATGTTCATCGTAAAATATATCGATTGAAAATTTTGATGATTTTTGGAGTCTGTCACGGTTTATTTTTATGCTGTATTTGGTAATCGATAATGAATTGTCGACATAGGCATACTTTGTATATTCATCATTTACAGCTCTTTTATATTCAGTATCAACGTGGTTTGAAATATTGTCGTTGGTAGCTTTACAGATTTTATCGACCGTCATTATATCTTTATCTGACTTCCAATTGTCAGTTGTTATTGAATATTGTAAATCGTTCCAAAATTGCGAAACCGAATATTTATATGATTGTAGTTCAGTTTTTTTTGTTGTTAAGTCGTACAGAATGAAATAATAATATAGATTGTCATTCTTATCTTTTTGCATATAAACAGATGAAATTATTTTATTGTCGTTTTTGTCGATAGAAAACAGTCGAACGGGAAGGGTTGCCGTACCATTATTGCCAATAAATTGTGTTACCAATTCGTAACTGTTTTTTCTCGATTCTTTGTAACAGATAAAATTCCCTTTCGATGTAGGCACTACCGGAATCAAATCTTCGTAGGTGTTTGATGTATTTGACAAATACATCATATTTCTGATAGGTTTCAGTTTTTTATCGAAACATTGAATGAAAAGTTTGTCGGTTCCAACATTAGGTGATTGTATGATGGCACATATCGTGTCGTTATTTTTGTGTATTTTCATTTGAAAATCGGTTGCAAAGATATCTTTTGATAGACTCGAAAAGTTGTCGGGTATTTGAACCGATTTGGTTATTTGTAATTTCGAATCAAGTATCGACAGATGACAACTTGCAATATTT